>Ga0209489_102855_pt1 | contig 34513 bp, 21 predicted proteins | sample SiratrowhiteBW_FD_187527 | JGI IMG/M metagenome (GOLD analysis project Ga0209489, IMG submission 187527) | Root nodule microbial communities of legume samples collected from California, USA - Siratro white BW (SPAdes) (version 2) | ecosystem: Host-associated > Plants > Roots > Nodule | place...
ATATATATATATATATATATATATATATATATATATATATATATATATATATATATTAAGAATTAAGTAGTCCCATTGTTCTTATGTCAAGGACATCAAACAAAGGAATGGATGAGACTCGACATCAACTCTAGCTCAACAAATTCCACTTAGGATAAATTCTTAGATGTTTATATGAGAGAGTAAAAAATATGTGTGTTTAAATTAAGGAAAAGATTGTAAGATATGATTAATATAATATTTTTTATTATTATAATTATTATTTAAAATTTTATTATTATTTTTAGTTTTTTAACATCAATGTTATCAATAATTTATTTTAATATTTATCTTATTTTATTATTATTTTATAAATATATTATCAATATTTTGTATTTTTATTAATATTTTATTATTATTATTTTATAATTTTACATTTTGTCTATTATTGTTATTAAACTTTTAAAATAACAAATACCAAATTCTAACATATTTAATTTATTTCTATCAAGACTATAATGAATGTTTTAAGACTATAACACTCTTGTTATACTCTACTGAGATTGAAAAAGTAAAATATTAATTTATTTTATTTCTTTTTATGTTAAATTAATTATGCATTTAATTTATTTTGAAAAACTAAATTATATTTAAATGCTCAGAATAGACACTGTTGCGTGGGGAGCAAGGAGGTGCTTTGACCGTGACATGCGAATAAAGACAAAACATAAAAGGTAGAAGAAAAAGGTTTAGTTGGAAATAGTAAAATAAGTCTCTAAGACGCGTGAGTTCATGCTCAGAAAACAAAATAACTCTTTAAGACGCGTGACTGCATGCTCAGAACACCAAGCCTAATTGAATACCATCACTGTATTACGAAGAAGATCTCAACCTTTTGAAATCAATAATAAATAAAAGGAAATATATATTTTAAAAAATTTTAAAATAACATTATATTACACTCTAGACCACGTAATACACATGTAACAAATGAAAAAAATACATGGGTAATATGTTATGTCCTCATGTAATCCAAACTGAACTAAAATTCAGAAAATTATTTTGCATGCATCTTGTCTTAGATTATTTTATATTAGCAGCCAAAATGAAACAACATGATTTGATAATATTATTTTATAATAACTAATAGAAAAGTGACATTTCATATTTCTATACTTTTTAAGAAATTAAAATTAATAATAATAGTGATATAAAAATAATGGATGATTTATACTATATTTTATTGTTAAATTCTATTTTTTTCATTTAATCCTTAAAATATAATAAAATGTTAATTAAAAATATAAAATATATACAGGAGAATTTCTTTATGTATATTATCACAGGTTATATATATATATTTTTAATTTTAAGACATGATTAAAGATATATATATATATATATATATATATATATATATATATATATATATATATATATGTTAACATTTAAAACGGAGAATTCATTTTATACAATGGTAATGAAATATTAACATCTAAATTAATCAATAACATTTTAATAAATAATTAAGTAAATAATTTTCTAATGCTTATACAAATAATATCTGTGGTGAATATATTTATAAATAGAAATATAATTAATATTAGTGGTCGGGTTCAGATTTGTTCATGAGATTTTGAAGATCCAGTATTGATATTTTTTCAAAATATTGAAACAAATCGTTATTAACCATTTCATCATATATCAAAATTTACAATGAATTTTATCATAAACAGTTGCACTATTTTATTTGAAGAAAACAAAAGAATTTGAACATTTTTATTTAAGTTTTGAAAATAAAAAGTTATTTATTGTATTATTTTTGATGACTGAATTGTGTTCTTAATTATTTTTTCAGTCTTTAAATTTGAAGAAAATTCAAATTTGATATTTCCATAAAAAGACAATTTTAACATTTTAAATTAAAAGAAATACATTTTTAGTATTTTAATACTATTTTTTCTATTTTTGTAAACAATAAGTTGAGATGTTAAATTATTATGTTTAAATACAAAGAATTAAAAGTTTTGTTTTTTTAAATTGAAAGATGAAATCAGAATCTTTTAAGAGAATAAAAACTTAATTAATGCTCTGTTTTAACATTAGTTGTTTCTGAAAAATCTAAGAACTTTTGGTCACTTTCTGGCATACCGTGTAGCGGGAAACATATTTTTCTGAGGCAGTCACCATAGCCATACACTGACACACCTTATATGCTGGGCATCATCAAGATCAAACCTTTTCACTCTTCGGAGATCAAACCATGGCTCATTTCAACTGGGAAGCTGATAAAATGTATCAAAACCTCTCACTCCTTGAATTTGCAACCTTTTTTTTTTTTTTTTTTTTTTTTTTTTTTTTCCCTTTTTTTTTTTTTTTTTCTCTTTTATTTAGACCCTTTTTCTTGTTATTTCTTCTTCCTATTTGATTCATTCAGTTTCTCTGTTGGTGACTTTTGTGTCTGCTCTTACCTTTTTGTTTGTGTTTTAGGGTTCAGGTTTTCATGTGATCATGTTGGTTTGAGTTTTTGGGTTTTCTTCACTCCCTTCTGTTACTGTTCACAACTTCTTGTGTTGCAAGACTTTTTGCTGTATCTGCATTTTATTATTATCTCGCCTCTCCTTTGATTTGCGTCAGCATTTCACTCTAAGCTCTGTTATTCATTTTTTTTTTTGTTCTGCTTGGAGTAGTTAATATGTAATCTTATATGTCCTTTTGGTCTTTAACCTGTTTAGTCCTAAATATGTAATGATTGATGGCAATTTATCTTGTAGTTATCGAGAGTTCTTTGCATGTTGTGGTGTACCTTGATATTTTACTTGCAATAACAAAATTTGGTTGCTGTGCGGGTCTCTGATTGCCATAGCCTATTATTTTATTATGGTTCTGTCTGTGTTTATCAATTTTGTGGGGTTGAGGAACAGGTTAGACGTATATATACACGATTATCTCATAAAGAGACAATTGCATGCTACTGCAAGAGTATTTCAAGCGGAAGGAAATGTTTTAACGGGTCCTGTTGGTAAGATAATAATATGAGCATTCCTAGGATACTGAAATAAGGTATATGCAAATGTTCTAAGTTGAATCTGACCTTTACTTTTGTTCACATTCCCCAGTTATAGACGCACCTGGTGGTTTTCTCTTTGAGTGGTGGTGTGTCTTCTGGGACATATATATTGCCAGGGCAAATCAGAAGCAAACAGAAGCAGTAGCATCTTACAGTAAGGTGTGTATTTTTCGTATACATTAATTATTTTGTTCTCTTCCCTGTGATTAATTCTTTGTTATCCTGCTTGGTGTGTACTAATTTTTACCTTCCTGCTTTTATTATTGGAAAATAGAAATCAAGGTTAAGTATGTCTCTCTTTTTGATGATCTTTCTTTTTGCAGACATGCCTATATGCTTTTTTATAAATCTGATGAAGCATGTGTATGTGTGTGTATTAGTGTAACATCCATGATTTGGTATTTATCATTTGTTACTAGCCATTCTTTTCATTGCAATACCACTTTCTGTGAAGTTGATTAAGATTGTTAATACTGATATCTTTCATCGTAAGTTATCATGTCTGTCAGGATCAGAACTAGATGTTTGTTTCAATATCTCTGGTTAACCCATCTTTCGATATGTTTAATATGTTGTATAGATAAATAATGTTTGTCTAAATTTGAAAATGACAGAATCAACAAATTAAAGCTCGATTAATACAGAAGCAACAAGAACAGGAGTTTCAGAATACAAACCAGACTCAACAAACACAAATGCAACTCTTATTGCAAAGACGTGCTCAGCAGCAGCAGCAGCGTCTGGGCGGAACCCAACTTATTAGTGGCAATGCTAGCTGTCCTGTTAGCAATGATCCTTTAATGAGGCAGAACCGGGCAGCTCCTAATGCTATGACAACAAAAGTATACGATGACAGGTTGAAGCATCCATGTCAGAGAGATGCTTCAGAAGATGCAAACATTAAGGTACATAGTCTGTCTGGGATTATAACAATGCCCTACTGTTTTTATATGATTAGAATGACATTGTTTGTACTGTTTTTCATGCAGCAAAAGGTAGCTGATGAAGTTGGTAAGCTTCTAAACCCAAACCATGCAGTATTATTGAAAGCAGCAGGAACATCTGGTGAAATGGCTTCAGGGTACCTACCAATTTTTTCATGGATGAGAAAATTCATTATTCATGTCATTTATTATGGATTATTTATCTCAATTTGGGCTGAATTTGCTAGTTGTCAAATTTCTGTTTGCAGGCAGACACTGCTCAGTGCTCCTCCTTGCATTTTACCTGGGAACATTCAACTTGTTCAAAATCTGAACCAGAAGCTTCCAGGGTCTTTACAAGTAATTGTGAACATCATTAGTGTCTTGATTTGTGTACAGACTCATTTCAAATTTATAATATTTTTGTACTTACTGGTCTTGGGTCCTTAAACAGGACATGAAGAGTGAGATGGATGCATTGCTGGGGTCTCAAGCTGTTGGTTCAGAAGGATCCTTTATTGGTTGTCATGGTACGGATTTGTTGTTTCTAAATTTACTTTCACCATTCCGAAAACAGAAAATAATGAATCGAAAAGAAAACTGTGTATTCACTGTTATAGTATAATAGAGTTAAAAAGAAGTATTTCACTTTGAATAGTTTTATTTGTCTCTGGTATTTGTTGAAAAATATTTGTCAGAAGTCAGAAATTTGGTCGTGATTCAAAGCTTTTAAATGGCTGAGGCAATTTTATCATTAGCTTAATAGCTTCAGATCTGTAAATTACTGCAACTGTCTCTAGTTTTGTTTCCCTTTTCTCAACCATCAATGTATGCAAATGTGCCTCCTTTTTATCTCACGTGTAATTTGATTTATAGTTGATTTCTCCCTCCTAAAATTCATCAATTCTAATTTACATAATTAAAACATAGTCAGGGACCGGTCTTCACTTTTGTAAAGTTTATTTTGTAATTATTCCATTTGGCTATTGGTGGCATGATTAAAATAAAAAAAAACGCATAATACTATATTTCTAAAAATCTGTTACATCATGCCTGAGATACAAAATCATTCACCGGTAGACATTACCCTGACATCCTAATATTTTCGGTGATGTGGTTTTCTGAATGCTAGTTCTTTTATAAAATGGTTGTTACTAGAGTATAAATTATGATGCCAAATAAAATTTATAGTCCAAAGTCTAAATTCATTTACCTTCTCACATTTGGTTCTTGAACCTTAAAAGTTGTAACAGTAAATGGACAGAAAGGAACTTTACTTGTCCAATTACATGATGTTGTTTTCTCAGTTAAAGACATGTTACAAATACAATTATGTATAAGAATGCGGTGCATGACTTTTATGTTCCTCATTATTATGAAAATGCCTTCCTTTTCTCTTTAAGGAATATGTAAATCAGTTCAATATTTTCCAGACTTTTCTATGCTTTTTAAGCTATTGGAGTGGATACCTCAGCACCAATATGTCAGCTTTGATATCTTGAAACATTTAACATTTCTTACTAGAACTCATAGTTGCTTTATATGCCCCCTCAATAATGATACCTCTTGGTTTTGTATTATATTGTAGTTTTAATGGTTTGATTTATTATTTGCATTTGATTTTTCTTGATAATCATTCTTAATTCAGGTTCTAATCCAGGTGGTAGCAATTTGACTCTGAAAGGATGGCCTCTAGCAGTAAGACTCATATTGACCTAATTCTCCCTAACAAAATTAAAATTATGATTCTGTCTATATGTTGGTTTCCTGAATCCATTTTTCTTGGATCACTGTTTCGTCAATTTAAAATTTCAAACTATAAATCTGAATAAAATTAGGGAATAGTATGTGCTGTTGAAGCAAACTCTTATAAGTCCTGCAATAAGGGGGCATTACCTGTTTGATAAGTTTTAACTTATAATATGAGATGTCCTTGTAAAATTGAAATTGCCAAGATCGCTAGTGACGTGGATATTTTAGGTAATTTAGGTACATCAATGTTGTTTCTACTGTACTTCAACGTACATCAATCCTATATATGATTTAATTGTAATTATTTTAGGGATTAGATGAGCTTCGTTCTGGCATTCTCCAGTCAAATAATATGGTGCACTCTCCACAATCTTTCAATCAACTTTCTCTACGGCAGCAACTTATGCTTCAAGCACAACAAAATTTGATTTCTCCTTCTGTGGGTGATATCGAGAGCAGAAGACTGGGGATGCTTTTTAATGATCGAAACATGGGTCTTGTGAAAGATGGCCAATCAAATTCTGTAGAAGATTTAGTTCCCAGTAATGGATCAACTGCACAAGTTGGTTCCCCAATGTTGCCCCATCCAGACTCAGATGTGTTCTTTAAGGTATCACATGGTCACCTAATCCACTTTGTATGTATTCACCAAATTATTTGTTATATATTAAATTGTCTTTTACAGCAACAAATTTTAAATAGTAATCAGCAACTTCAACAATATTCTCAGCATCCTCTTCCAAGCCAACCGTCTGATAATCTCCAGCAGCAAGAAAAACTTGGTCCTGCTCCTGGAAGCATGACTATAGAGGGAAATGTGTCCAATTCCTTACAAGGAAACGATCAGGTTTTTATCTGCTGCCTTTGTACAGTATTTATTGGCTTCAGTGCATATGTAGGTATTTTAATCAGCTTGTTTGTATTCAAGGCTCCAAAAACTAAAGCAGCGAGAAAGCGAAAATCAACATCATCTTCAGGTCCTGGCATTAGCTCTGGAACAACAAACACCACCGGACCACCTGCCAGTTCACCTTCAACAACATCTACACAAACACCTGGAGAGATGATAACAGTGTCAACTCTGCAACAGAATGCTCCTTCCTCTAAGTCATCATTTATGTTTGGAACTGATGGTTTGGGCTCACTTACAACATCACAAAATCAATTGGTCAGAGACTCCTTCGTTCATATTTTTTAGGATAGCTAAATATACCCATTTCTGGAAACTTGTTTGTGGCATCCTAATATGGCACCTTGTTTTTTTGAGAACTAAGCTACAGTTTCTCTGTCTGTCACATGAAAAAGTCTTTTTATTTACACTACAATAATAGACTCTCAAATTGTCAGTAGTCAATACAAAATCACAATTTTTTTTGCTCTCTTTTCCTCTCCCTTGTGTATCGTATCGTGGTGTAAATTTTTTTAATTCTCAGTTGTATCATAGGGTTGTAAAAGCATGGAAATATCTAGACAGTCTAAATGACAATGTCGAGACATTCTTATCCCCCGATGAATAATGCAGGCTGATATGGATCACCTTGTGGGTGATGGATGTTTGGCTGAGAATATGGAGTCATTCCTACCTCCTGATGATATGGACACAAGAGAAAAAGTTGGTAAAGGTATGGTAAATCTGATAGATGAACAAACGCTTTGTGGTTTGAATTTTCTTACATGACTTGATAGATAACCTTAAGAATTCAAATTCAAATTGTTGATTGCACACTAGGATTCATTTTCAAGGAGATCAAGCATATAATGGCAAGTTCACATAAAGTTGAGTGTTGTCATTTCTCGTCGGATGGAAAATTTCTTGCTACTGGTGGCCATGATAACAAGGTAAGTGCTACATTGATCCGACTTTAAATATGAAATGATCTCCATTTCAATAGAATTGTTGCATTTAGTGGTTGTACGGAGAAGCTTTTGTTTTTATTTGAATTAGTTGTAATGTTAAATATGGTCATAAAACGTGGATTGGATTTGTTGGTTTGTCAAGTGAACCAGACAGGTATTAAAATTGATAAAATCATTTTTCTGCTTTATGTGGTCCAGGTTTCTCTGTGGTGCACCGAATCGTTTAACCAGAAATCTACTCTTGAAGAGCACACTGAATGGATAACTGATGTTCGATTTTGTCCAAGCATGTTGCGTGTTGCTACATCCTCAGCAGACAAAACTGTTAGGGTTTGGGATGTTGATAATGTAAGACGATTTTATCTTCAACCAATTAAAATAAAGTTCATGTTTGTTGTGTCTTTTCTCTTTCATTCTCCATAACCAAACATAATATTAAACTATGACATTAGTCTATTTTTCTTTAATAATATCCAGGAACTTTATGAAATGCTATAGCCTATAATTATTAATGAATTTGATATGAAGTCTGAGAATAAGGTTATGGTCATAGATGATAGTAAGTGGAGGAAATAGGTCAAAGATAGGGTTTAGGTGTCTTCTATTGCTGGATCTTGTCAATAAATTATCCTGGAGTTTGTCCATTGCCATTTCCCGTTTGTATGTATGTATGTATCCTGGAGCTGTGCTCCTACTTTTATGGCAACTTAAAAGTGGAAATTTGACTTCGTTGGTATTAGTGTTGAAAGTTGAGTAGCTTAAAAAATTAATTTTTACGTTTTACCATTTCTTTAGTCTAAAGGGTGCATCAAAGATTTTTCTTATATAAGTTTAGGTGCTATTTAATTAGGTGACCCTTTCTTTTATTTTCTCATGTATGTGCTGGAATTTTGATTATTCTTTGCAGCCAAGTTATTCTCTTCGAACATTCACTGGACATGCTACAACTGTGACGTCTCTAGATTTTCACCCTAGCAAAGATGATCTTATTTGCTCATGTGACAGTAGTGAGATAAGATATTGGAGTATTAAAAATGGTAGTTGTACTGGGGTTTTCAAGGTACGAAATCTATAACATGAGTTGTGAAGCGCATCCCAATTCTCATTGTATTCTTGTAGTTTGATTGCTAGTAACTTTGATTAAATTAAACTAACACTCTTGAGGTTTTTCTCAAACTACACTGACATCTTGATTTGTTTTAAAATTCTATATAAATCTTCCCTTATATTACACTTACATCCCTTTAAGTTTTAAAAATATTACATATGGACCCCTTTTAATATCACAAATGCACCCTCTTAAGGTAGGTCATTCTAATGATGAAAAAAATATTGGGTGTATGTGTAGTTTGAGAAAACCTTGGGAGTTTTAGTGTAATGTACTCAATAACTTTATTGTCCAGTTTTTTATCAGGGTGGTGCAACTCAGATGAGATTTCAACCTTGTTTGGGAAGGCTTCTTGCAGCTGGCGTAGATAATTCCGTATCCATTTTTGATGTAGAAACCTTGGGTTGCAAACTTAAATTACAGGTCAGCTGTGCATTTTTTGTTGATAGTACCCGTATTTAATTCTAACGTTACATTTTAATTTCTAGTATACTGCTCAAGTTTCTATTGACCATGAACAATGCTAGAACATCTTGATAACCATTGATGGCAACTTTTTATTCACATGTACAATCTCTCCCGGGTTATATTATTTTGCTCTGTAACTCAAACTTTAGGCAGATCAATAGTGACATTTTTTACTTAGATTCAACGTGGCTGAACAGTAAACACACTTCTATTGTCAAAGCTGTCATTAATCTTGGGGTGGCATACATCTGATATTGTCAATGAGGTAATATAGCAAGAAGGAAAAAGAAGACAAATAAAAATGAAAAGAGAAAACAATAAAACTCATCCATGAATTTTACTTTGATCAGATCTAATGGTTGAAGTTGACTTTCTCACATGGTGGGAAACAGATTTAAGTCTCTTAGCCTTCACCCAAAACAATGTTTCATTATGTTTGGTTTGTGTCAAACACTGATTTAGTTATTTTCCTCAACGATCGAGAATTTATCCCTTGATGTTATCTTTGTCTCGTTTTATAATCTTCCATTTTATGGAGCTGTTGACTATTGACTATTAATGAATCTTGTTCTGGTGCTTCATTTTAGGGCCATAATAATGTTGTGCGTTCTGTGTGCTGGGATTTCTCTGGAAAGTATCTGGCTTCTCTTAGTGATGATCTGGTTAGAGTGTGGAATGTTGCATCTGGCGGCAAAGGGGAATGCATTCACGAGTTGGCTGCATCTGAGAACAAATTCAACACCTGTGTTTTCCATCCCTTCTATCCTTTGTTGCTCATTGGCTGCAATAAGGTAAGTTATCTTCTGTCTTGTAATTAATCATATCACAATAAAAATTATCATCCTTTCTTACGTACTTGTAACTTTTGTTTCTATGTGGAATCATGGGAATTGCAGACTATTGAGGTGTGGGACTACGGTGAGAACAAGTCATTGACTATGCATGCACACGAAAAGGTTGTATCTTCCTTGGCAGTATCAAATGTTACCGGGTTCCTGGCTTCAACTAGTCATGACAAACATTTCAAGATCTGGAAGTGACCGGCTTTTCTTAGCCTTGTTATATAGATAGATAGATGTTCTGTCAGGCTTCACCCAACATGCTGAAGTTGTTTTTTTTGCCCCTTCTGTATTCCTTCTTATATTGGTCTTCCTCTTTCACACTGAAAAGGATGTTTTGGATTTTATACAAGCATTACAAAGTCTCTTTTCCTTACACCTTGGTTTTAAAAATAGAAAATGGTATACAATGGAAGTGGCAAACCTGAGATGCTTATACTGATAGATGTTTTGAAGATTTTGGAAATATTCCGTTTGAGGCCCTGCATTCTTGGTCGTGTTTATATTTTTATTCTGTCTGAGAGTATGCTTGAGAAAGCATAATTGCTTTTTGGTAAAATTATCAGAAGAAAAATTGCTCTTTGGATGCTGTAATTAAAACCTAATTTGGAATGTGTAATTATGAAAATGAGTTTGAATGTCTATGTATACGTTCTATTATAGTTATATAAAAGGACACTACTAGTTGTATTAATTATTTGAATTAAATATGCTTTTAATCTTCTAGAAGTATTAACTCTTTTTCTATCAATTAATTTTTATATTTTAGTATTTCAATTTATGAAATGTTATTTTTAATAGTTAGGATTAGAGGATGTTAGTTATGGAACTGACCCTTGGTTGAAGGGGTGTTAAGATAAAAGGAGTGTTAAAAAGTATTCAGGTATTCATGAAAATGAGTTAGGGATAATATACTTATTTTTAGTAGACTCAATGGTTTTGTGAGAAGGAGTAATAATCTGTTAAGATCTTAATTAAAGAGGGAATCAAATATTTTAAATTTAAATTTTGTTGTTATTCAGTTTTGATACAAAGTAAAGAAATAAATAGAACAGGTCCATGAAAAGTTCTATTTTCATTAACTTAAAGAGCAATCTGAAACCTATGTAGCTAGAACAATAACAAATAATGATTTATTTAGTATATAATGCCTGAATTTAATTGAAGGATACATTATTTTTTAGATTAAACATCTTTAACTATGTTTTCTTTATATCATGATTAACCTTGACAAATATCTCTCAACATTAACTTTTCTGATTTCAGTCTCATTGTATAATATTAGTCAAAGATGTCAATAGAGAGTGAAGTGATGCTGTTAGTGGTATTGAGTGCAACTTCTGTAACCCACTTTGAATAGATTGTCATTTTTTTAAATTGAGAGGAGAACTAGGTAAGAGAACAACTTTCGGAGACCAAAATTAGCAATGAGGGTTGGTTGTTAGTTTACTACCTTTTTTATTATAACAAATAATTTGTATATGATGGTCAAAATACTGTTTTAGTAAATATTGTGAAAGTTAACAAAAATCTAATAAACTTAAAGAAGAAAGCATGTTGCGGATTGCTTTGTTTTTGTCTTATTATTATTGCATCTTAGCCCAATTCCTATCTTGGCAGTATCCATTCTTCCTTTTCTCTGCTTCTTACTTTACCTCCTTCAGACACCTCCGAATTTTAAAAAATGTTTGAATTCATGGAACAGTGAGAGTGAGAGATAGAGGTGCGTAATTTAAAAAAAAAAAAAAAACTTTCGAAAATTAATACTTATGCTTTCAGAGCAAGTCAATTTAGAAGTCATTTTTTCACGTTCTGAAACAAGTTGTTCCAAAAATATTTTGAATTTTCCAAAATCACCTCTAGAATACACTGTTTTGAAAACATAAAATTATTTTTGGTAGAATGAATAATTTTGAAAATTAATTTTCGGATCCGAAAATAACTTTTACAATTGTTTATATTTCGAAAGTTATTTTTATTAACCTCTATTTTTGAAATGGACAATTTTAGAAATGATTTTTTTTTATAAGAAACAAGGTATAAGTTTTAGAAAGATATAATATGAAGGATAACTTCAGAATTTTTTAAAATTTTGGAGGTGTTTCGATGGAGGTGCAGAAAGAAGCGGTCTTTCTCTTATTTATGTATACATTATCCTTTGAATCAATGTACACATAAGATTTTTATTTTTCTTTTTTGCCTCTATAGTTCATAGTCTATCTCATTGCATTCTTTTTTCTTTTTACATTTTTACATTACCATGTTTTTGTTAAAACAGAGTGGGTAAAATAGATTTTTCTATGAAAAAAAACTACACACACACACTTCTGTACACCATATTATTTAACGAAACTTTATTTTTAATACATAAAAAAATGACTAGCAAAGTCCTATTTAATAGCTACTCTCAAAGTGGTTTAAAATTAAAAAGAAAAGAATAAAAACAACTATGCTACTATGAGCATAAAACAACTACTAGCAAATTAGGAATTAAATATTGACAAAGTTTGTGTTGAAAAAACATTAGATAAAATGATTCAAATATCACTTTTTAACGTTTCTCCTTGACATTTTTTTATAAATACTAAACTTTTGCTTCAAATCTTCAGACTTTTTTTTTATATAATGACTTGGTGAGAATTTCAATAAGTTGATATTCAGTGATCAAGCAACACTTTATTCGATTGTTAAACTTTTTTAATAAAATAAAACTTGATATTGATGTGCTTAGTGCGATCGTGAAACACTAGATTTTTTGAGATTAAAACCGTTAAATTGTTATCACACATAATTTTTTTAGTTTTTTTTTTTTACATTCTAAGTCTTCCAACATATTCCTTAATCAAATAACTTGATTCAGAACAGAGACAATTGCAATATACTCAACTACTACAATTTTTTGAGCTGTAGTTTCTTGTTTTCTTCAACACCAACTAAAAAAACAAGTTCTCAAAAAGAATATATATCTAGAGATGTTTTTTAAATCATCTACACAGTTACCCCAATCACTGTCAATATAGCCAATCAGATTCAAAGTCTTTTTCACATATTTTCAAGTTAAAAAAGCAAACATTTTCAAGTTGTAAAGGATTACAAAAGACATATAAATCAAAGTTGCAATCTATGGCAAAAAGAACATGGAAGGAATGAAATGTCTAATTTTAAATTTATAGAACAATATTTTTCATAGATTGCATATGTGGTAAATAAGATATAGATGTAAGAAGAAGATAATCATGTGGTAACTACAATAATAGGACACAAATATCATGATCATAGTAGAGTTATATGCAAACATATAAAGCTACGTGGACATAATCTTGAGAAAAAAAAAAGTAAATGAAAAAGTACAAAAGAATCTAGTGAATGCAACAGTATTGCTAAAACTAGTCAAAGTGCATAAGGAAGAGATTGTGATAATTTAAACAATCAAAGAAAAAGAAATTATAGAGGTCGATGTCAAAAAAATTTTAAGGAAAAAAGAGGAGGAAATTTCAATCAATGAAAAAATAATGATTTCAGATCATTTAATCAAGGTCACGGTAGAGATAATTATGGAACTAGCAAGTGGTGGTAGAGATAATTATGGAACTAGCAAGTGGTAATAACTATGAAGACAAAACAAATTCCTTATATTGTGCAAAGTTTCAGACATAAAATTTCATATTGTAGATATATACGAACAAATTGTAGCAGAAAGTCAATATGAACAACATATTTGTGAAAATTTTGATAACCCATAAAATTTATTTTTAGCCAGTAGTATATAGATCATAATTATTTTTGTTTTTTCAATTAGATCTTTTACTATATATAACGGTTTTCCCTTTCTGTTTTCAATATTTTATTCCTAGTTCTCTTTATTGATTAGAATTTTTTTCCTACTTTTCTGCTTTTGGAAAAAAAGAGAGTATAGAAGAATGAGAACTAACTGAACCTTTGTATCAACATTTATTTTTTTGATTAATCACTAAACTTTCACAGTTGCTTTCTTACTTTGCTATACCAGGACAGCAGTGGTCTGCATCTTGTAGTATCAACTTTGAGTGAAATCTAATTGAAATCTTCAATTTCTCTTCCTGGTTATTCTTTTAATTTCGTTGTCTACATCTTATAAACATCACACATCCTCGATATTCCCATGAGAATAGAGTTCATACAAACTTCTTATACAATAACTTTTTATATAAAAAGGAACATGCGGAAATGATAGGACAAGTGCCAAAATAAAGAGATAAAAAAAACATGAGATTAATTATATAATTTTATTATTGACTTTCACCAAAATCTGTCTTTACCAATCCGTAATATCTTACTTGATATCTAACAAAAACCTTATCAACCAATAATAGGTCACTTTACAACAAATATGTCCCTGAATCATTAATGTTATGCTTTAATCATATTGCTATACAGATGTCACCCTTATTTTGAATGAGGTATTTGTCTAGTGGCTAGCTAGCAAGTCTATCCCATCATCTCCTTTGGAAATTGAAGGATTTAATTGCAAAGGCAAATATAACAGCGAAAAATATGCAGAACCCAGCCACCATAACAGCTGTAACGCTCAAGAAATCATGCCTGTACCCAAACACTTCTTTAAGTACCTCTCTTATAGTCATCGAGTTCCCATCGGAGAGCTTCACCAAATGACTGTCACTACCATACTGTGATGTCAAGAGACCAGTCAGACTCCAGGATACAGGGTTTGCCCAGTAGTACCATCTCCACCAAATAGGAATTCTCTGAGAAATTAAAGCAGAAAAAGTTACTATATGACAGAACTTAGTGCACAAGTTCGTGCATTTCTCAATCCACATACAAATAACATGTAATCAAAGTATTAAGAGGATATGAAAGAATCAGCTGTCAATGTATGAAATGGATCTGCCTAGAGGTTGCATCTCTCCAAGTTTCGCACTTAGAATACAGTAATAAGAAAACAGTTTTGTGGAGTTCGGATCTTTGTCTTATTGCAATGCGAAAATAGATAACTTGTTTTCGGGTGGAACTATTTTGCTAGATTAACTAGTTAAACTAAAACCCTAAAAATCTTAGTTGGGAGCAAATAGATTAATGCAGTCAGTGACAAAAATCTATCATTTGATATTATTAATCATTACTTCGAATATTAAATATGGTATTTTGAGAATTTTTCAAGGACAATTCGGTTCTTATTGCATTTTTTGGTCACTTATTTCATTACTCAAATGGGTCTGCTACACTAATTTTCAGCATTTTTTGTAACATTCCAGAAAGACAGCAATGAAGTATAAGTTTCCATACCTTACGAGGAATCATAAAACCACTGAAAAGGTTCCACAACATATAAAATGGAGCAGCGATGATGGCAGCAACATTGTGATTTGGTGTGATAGCCGTTGTCATCATTCCATAGAAGGTAAAATATAACATCGTAAAATACATGAAGAATAAGTACCAAATGAACCTATCAAAAGTCCAGATAAAGGAACCCATGGAATAGAATATTGAAGAGTATATGATAGCCTGTGCGAACACATAAGGGAACTCAATAACAACCTGCACATTGTAGCATAACGAGTGAGTTAACTTATGAAAACCTTCTATTTCCATGCACTTATTCTAAATTAATATTATGTCTGAAAAAAATACCTGAGCAAATGCAAATGATAAAGCCGAATACATCCCTGCAGCTCTTTCTCTATAAGAAACGAATCTTTCCACGGAAACAACAGGCTGAACAGCTGTGCCATTTGTTATTCCAATGAAGAGGATTGCCGAATACATGGATCCCATGGCATTAAATATATCTTGCTGCGTCTCCCTGAAAAACAAGGAAGGTTGTTACACAAACTGTGATGGTTAAAAACCAGAAAGTACATCAGATTCAGCGACAGTATAAATAGACTAAATTTAGCATATAGTCTAGCTATTCCGATAATCTCCAAAAAAAACAATGTAAACTAATCTCTTTGGCACACTAACTAAAACTAATTCAACAAGAGGATAGATGACTGTCAATAGCTCATGTCTGGCAGGGTTTTGTCAATACAGTTTGCAAATGGGCATAGGTCCATACCTCTAGCAGGAAAACATTGCATATATGTACCGAATAATGAAAAAAATGGGAAAGTGGACGCTACCCAAATTTGAAGCATATGAACCAAAATGTTATTTGAAATCGAAGATCCATGAAATAAAGGAAAAATTAGAGGAAAAGACCTTTTAGCACCAAATTTCCAGCATATTGTACCGAGCATCAATGAGATGATGACGGTGTAAAAAAAGCGAACAGCAGTGTACTGAGGGTTACGCCAGTAAGAAAGATTTTGCTTCCACAGACAAGTTAGGAACTGCTCAAAGGATGAACGACAGTACTTGGTTGGAAAATGCAATTCTTTTGAATTACTACTTGGCTTGCTCAACCTGTCGACCAACTCTTGGTTATACCTGAAGAAAAACACGGTATGTTTATATAAACCAAAAGAAAAAAAAAAATAGAACAAAATTTACTATAAGAAAATATACATACTGATATAAACTTGATCCTCGGTAGATTTCTGCAAAGTCCACTCCCAGCCGGCTTTCTTCAGCCGAAGAAGTAACCTCTAGCATCCACGTAGCAGGGTTATATCCAGACCTAATCTTTGGAACTCCTTCTATTGCCTACAAAGATATAGATATTATGAAAATTGAGGATTATATTGCTTCATTACCATTCAACCATATACCACAGGTTCAGTAAGAGCTGAGAGTGCGTCGGCTTACCTCAAAATAACTGATCAGTTCACTAGATTTAGGACCAAGTGGACCAGCATAAATGAGTTCTCCTCCCCTTTTCATACACATAAGCTGTAAAGGAAGTTGGGATTTCGTCAGACGAAGTGAAGAAAAAGACTGTTAAAAAGAGAAGATCAAATAGAAAGATAATATGATGCTCCGTTTTAGAAACCATCGATCTTTTCGAATTATAGAAAGGATCAGGAAAATTGAAATATACAAATAAAAAAAGCCAAGGGCCATCTGTTACACGCACACGGTCAAAATAGAAAGAAATTACGGTATAACAACAATATAATAATGTCAACTAAAAGTGAAAAGCTGGTTGCTTTATGGGAGAGAGGATATGTTGCCTATTGATAAAGTAAAACTCCAAATAACCATGCTTAAAATACCCTCTCATAAAGAGAATACCTCATCAAAAGATTCAAAAATGTCTATGCTGGGCTGATGAATCGTGCACACTATTGTTCGCCCAGTATTAACTATGTTCCTCACAGTTCTCATCACAATGGCTGCGGCCCGGGCATCCAATCCAGAAGTGGGCTCATCCATGAAGACTATAGAAGGGTTGGCAACCAGTTCCACTGCTATAGTCAACCGTTTTCGTTGTTCAGTTGACAGACCATCAATTCCGGGTAGACCCACTAGTGCTCCACTTAACGGAGTGAGTTCCACAAGCTCCATTATCTCCTCAACGAAGGCCTGACAGTCAAAAAGGGGAAGTTATTTATATATTTTTATTAAAACAATACCAGAAGGTGTCTATAACGTGCAAAAAGGACATTCTATGTTTCACACCTTTTGTGTCTCAAAGTCAACATCCGAAGACAATCGAAGCCAAGCAGAGAACAGTAAGGATTCCCAAACAGTCAAACAAGGAGAATGAACATCAGTCTGCTCACAGTAACCAGAAATTCTTGCAAAAGTGTCTTGTCTTTTGGGATAACCAGATATATATACACCCCCTTCTATGACTCCACCGGTTTTTCTTCCAGCTAGCACATCCATCAGCGTCGTTTTTCCAGCACCACTTACTCCAACCAATGCTGTCAACACACCAGGTCTAAACGCTCCAGTAACATTAACAAGCAGCGGTAACCTGTCCTCTAATATTCCTTGTTGTTTCAATTCCTGAAGCAACAATTGAATAAATTACCATTTAATGTACCAAAATTAAATTTTACAAAATAAAAAGAATGGTTATGTTACATACCAAAGGAACATCCACATAGTAATTGATATTGCTGAAAGCCATGGAAAGCGGTTGAAATGGGAGAACCATTCCTCTTTGCTTAAAATGCTTTCCTGGGAGAATATGAGGATTAGATGAAATGTCACTATCCAACACACACACTCGAACAATTCATAATTTACAAACCACTTGATGCCGATCGCTGCAAGTATTCTCTCAGTTCAATAACAACACTTTCACCTATTCTTCTCTTTTCTCTTTCTTGAAGCTCATCCTTTGAAACTACAGCTTGTTGTCTTCCCAAGGCTGTAGTAAAGTTTAGGAATATATCATAAAAACATCACTAAACAAAAGTTTATTCTGGTCTATGAAGCACCACAAGGCACTGTAACATTAGACAGAAGGATTATATGGAGAATAACGTGTCTTACGATTAAGGTAAGCCAAGAAGATTGTAAATAGAATGTTGAACAAAATTGTGTATCCAACCATCGCCCCAAGACCAATCCAATACCAATAGCTTTCTGCATACAAACTCCGCTGTTTTAATACTTCCAAACCCAATGAGTGGGTTGTCTGATTTCCAGTTTTCTGTAAAAAGATTAAATAGTGAGTACATTTTCAATTGCAGTAAGAAAATTAACATTGTCATCCTCGTTTGGCCACTAGCAAAATATTACAATGGTTATGAAAGAATCACATTCCTATAAACAGAACAAGAATTATACCTTATGCCAAGAATGTCCAAGAAATTCATTCACTGAAGCTGAATTTTGTGCATACATCAAAGGAGAAATCCAAAAACCCCATATCCACCAAACAGGAATGCGGTCTGCCCAAAAATGAGATAAAAACTAAGAAAAATTTCTTTACCAAATGGACTTTAGAATTAGAAACATGAAAATATACTCCCGTTCAACCTCTTGAAATTATATATCCCCCAAGAGCCATTACAACCAACATGGCAAAGGATCCAAAGGTATTGGCTACTATCATATTTCGGCCCAAGGATCCTATCAAACGAAACAGACCTATAGACATCTGGTGTAGAAAGAAAAAAAGCAAGAACTGCCGAAAAAATCTGCAAATTCAGAGGTACATAGAATATTCACGTTAGAGAAACTCTAAGAATAAACTGAATCACTAAGTGAATATAAGAGTTACCTAGTAATTGAAGGATCATATCCAATTGCATAGTATGAGACAGCCACCCAGCATCCAGCCTCCATTGCGGAAGTTGGGATACTAAGGAACCAAGAAGGAAGTGTATATGCCCAGCTAGGATAGAAGTGCAGGTCTCTGTGCTTGTAAAGAACTGGAAGCTTTGCAACTAACATTGACACCTCGGTAAAACCATTGAAAAGAATAATAACCATAGAGAAGTACAGTGCTCCAAGATATAGGCCCCCATCGTCAATTGTATTATGGTGCATTGTTGTTCGGAAGAAAACACTCATTGTAATTAAGGCAACCAAAAGTAGCTGAAAATAGTACGTAAGGGTCAAGATCAGGTCCATATAAACCTTACATAGTTATTACATCCATCTTAGAACCAATAAAAAGTCAAAATGTTTCACAGCCAAGAACAAAAAAAAAAACATACGAGATGACTAAAACATATTTTCTCAACAAAATTAAACAAACAATTATCTAGTTTAAGGGAGTGCAAGAATTATTGTCTTCTTTTTCTTGAGGCCATTTCTTTATCACGATAATTGATTTAAAACAAATATAAATTATTAACTGCTATACGAGGACTTATACCGGCAAGATTACCTGAACAAACTTAAAAACATAAATAAATGAATTCCGTTTCATGAGAAGCTTCTGCCACTGGAAATTAGTCTTGAGAAGTTCGAGCCTTTTGGCGCCATAGCTAAGAGTTGCCAAAGCGGCTGGATGATTATAGCGTCTATCAAAAGGTATGTTTAGTTCCTCAGACAAAAGTCTTCCCTCCCGATATAAGGAAAATGCTTCGGCGAACTTTCCAACAGGTACATATCGGTAAGGGCGATCGAGAACAGACCAGTACTGCTCTTGGTCCTTCTTAGACGTAACCTGTTGAGAAGAATTTGAAGTTTGAAGTGAACACGGTCAGTAAATCAAAAATAGTAGAAAACATAACTTCCAATGTGGCTACTAGTACTACTCACTTCTTGCAAGAAATCTGCTACATTTTTCCGTTCTGGACAACTGAATCCCATTTGTCTGAAAAAATCGATAGCAGCTTCACGGGGGCCCTGATATACAATCTGGCCCTCGCACAAAAGAATGACATCATCAAACAATTCATAGGTCTCGGGTGCTGGTTGAAGAAGAGATATAATTGTGGTTGTATCAAGTGCACGGGTTGAATGCTTAAGATATCTGATAATTTGATAAGTAGTTGAACTATCAAGACCAGTTGATATCTCATCCATGAATAACACTCTTGCTGGACCAATTAATAGTTCACCTGTAAATCAAACATAAACTGATTAGCATAAGCAGACACATCTGCTGATACACACGACAAAGTAATAATGTCCTCAACCTGTTGTAAGACGCTTCTTTTGTCCCCCTGAGATGCCCTTGAGCATTTCATCTCCCACCAGTGTGTCAGCACATATGTCCAAACCTAATATCTTTGTGAGAAATATTTTAGTATTCTGGTGTTCAAAGATCCAAAGACACTTAGTAGAAAACGTTAATAGTGGCTTATGAATCTTGATTGAGATCACTTGTTGAAAATGTTAGACAAGTTTAGCATCTAGCCTTAGTGGATAATTACGGACAAATGATGTTAAACAAGTTTGACAAAACAATAGTCTATTTAACATGACATTTCTCACAGACACGTGTTAGCAAGTTAACAAGATTAGTGTAGTAAATTGATAGAATAACCAATTTAATCTAACAAAGATATGTTAAGAGACAATACTAAGTAAAAAATATACAAGAGACCAAAATTTTATTTTAGTCTTTTATATTTTCTATATTTTAGACTAGCGTATGAAAAAGTTAGGTATATATCTCATTCCTAGTTTTTTTTTTTTTTTTTTTTTTTTTTTTTTTTGTCTAGATTCTCAGACTGAAAGAAAATTTGTGGACCTTTATTATAACCCATCATATTTTTGTTAAACATCTTACTTCTTATGTTTTTCTAATTTAACATTCATTCAATAATACATTAACTCGTGAATTTTTATTCTCTGGCATAATGTTACAGTACTATAGTTAGTGGGAGTGTTTTAGTTAACTTGTCAGGATTTAGTCCACCATTAAATTTTGGAGCATTATCCAAGCTTATAATCCTCCATTCTTTCTCTAATTCTTTTTATGCGAGACTTTCTCACTTCACTTCAAAAGTACACTCACCTATTGTATCCAATAATTATTGTACATAACGAATGCCATTAATAAAAAATTCAAAGAAATTTCAGGACCTCAGGTGATAATTACAAAAAATATCACTTTTTTCTTACGAGAGTAACAGTTCTTAGAGAATACCTTCATGATGTACTCCACCACAAGATTTGTTTCTAGTCCCCCGAGAGCAAATGACTACAAAAGAAACTATAGTGAATTAATTTGTATTCCTGAATGAAGTTTGTCAATTTCAGAGAAAAAAGAAAAAATCGGGTACCTTCATGAATAGATCAAGATCTTCATCCGGTTTTATTCCAGCATTCTTTTCTCTTCTGGCAAGTTCCAGCAACATATCTGGTAAGAGAGCCCACAATTTAGTATTAACATATAAAGTTGCAAATTGAACATGTTAACTATGGTCACATCAAACTATACCAAATTTAAATCCAACGCCTTGACAACGACCAGCAAACTGGAGAGTTTCCCTCACGGTCATCTCTGCCACATGCCAATCTTGTTGGCTGATATAAGCAGCAGTCCTCTGAGGAACAAACTCTTTCAGACCATGTCCATTGTATGTAATGTTCCCAGACGTCTTCGAAGGACATAAATACATATATGAGATGGGAGAAGAAACCAATATTTAAATCAACAGTGGAGTAGAGCAAGTTTGGCTATTAAATATCAAATATAAATCAAATAGAGAAGGCATTTATCAGGTTCTTTATCCAGTTCAGTATAGAAAAATAAAATTCCCTTTTTTTAGAGAAGAATAAAATTCCATTTAAAAAAGATATTTGTTTACATGATCTAAGATAATAATGAGAAAGTGAACTTTGAAGATAAAATCCACAATTTGATTATGTACTTGTTTAAAAAAGGAATAAACGTCAACTATCAATCACATTGTGCCAAAAAAGAAAAAACAGTAAAATTGTTGACTTTACCTTTAAATTCAAACTTCCGGTTATCGAGCATATAAACAAATACTTTAGTTAGTACTATGCAACTTATAATATTATGGACAGGATTTTATTTTCATTAAAGTGACATCAAGCTTTAAATGTTATTGGAGAACAACACAAATAAGTAATAAATTTTGTGCAGTACTAAGCTTCTGTTCTATATGAGCAAACTCTATTATGGATAATGACACCAGAAAAGAAAAAAAATCTCTAGTATGGACAAATAGAGTGCAGAAAAGCCTCCTAATAGAGTCTCCAATTGTTAGGACTCGGGACTTCGAAAGTTGTTCATATTCATTTCAATTTCCAAGCAATCTATGCAGATACTCGATCACCATTAAGCTTAAACAGCAAGTTGTCTGGCAAGAATTTCCAACAATATTGACATAGTAGGGCGTCCATTCATAAGGAAACTCCATTTAGTAATTGGAAAACTTGGTACCTGCAACCCGGGTCCTAGTCTACCAGCAAGTGCTAATAGTAGTGTTGTTTTTCCGGAGCTGGGCGGACCCAAAAGCAACGTTAGCCTGAAAGAATAACAAAATCACAATCTATCCAATATAAAAAAATATATCCAATATACAAAAAAAAAATTACAACTAAGTCTTGAAAAAAATTATCATAGTATCATTTAATATATTTTTTAGCCTTTTATGTTTCGGGATTTTAGGTCCTTCTCCCACAGAAATTAAAAAAAAAAACAACAACCATATGTGTGTCTGCCTGTGTGTAACAATGCATGTAACAAATGCAGTTTATAGAAAATAAAATTTGAAATATTCAACAATTTTAAATAAAATATAAGTATTAAACAATGTTTTTGGAATCAATTTATTCGTTGTAATGAAAAAGGAGGAATTGATTAGTAAAATATTTAGGATTTTATACATGTAATTGTTCTTTGAATGGAATGGGTAGTTGAATGAAAAATTAAAATCACCATTTTATCCTTTTGGTTTGTCAAAGTGCAGTTAACGCTAGGTTTAACAAACTTATTCCTCAAGAGTCAATGAAAAGACGGAAAATAGGCTACCTTGAAACCTAATGATATGACTTAAACCCTACCTACTTACTAATGTGAACACACAGCACTATCTATCTTTGTCTCAGATCACGTTATTGTTATATATACAGTTCTAGTATAGGTGAAAACTAGTCAAACTGCTAGGAATTTAAGATTGATTTTATGAAAAAAAAAATTAGATTTATCAACCTTGACTCGTTTATTTAAACAATTCTAAATCGAAAATAAATCTAAATTTGGTTTGTTTAAAAAATAAATAAAGTTTAAATGTTATTTATTTAACTCAATTATAACTTAATTATGTTTATTTATGAGAAAGTTTTCTTTAAAAATACTTGATAATAAATGACAACATGCAAATGAACATATGTGCACATCCCAAACATGTGGTATGGAATAGTATATTTATGTAAAAAAAATTATGAAATTATTCACAAGTATCTGCCTTAAGCTTGGAAAACTTAGACTTTTTAGAAATTTAAGTAATTAATGTTGATCTCAAAAATTTAATTTGAGATTTAATTGTACATTTAGACTCAAACTTCATACTATCTATATTTTAGTTTATACATTTAAAAAGTATTCTTTTAATTCTTTACATTTTTAGTTCTGTTATAATATATATATATATATATATATATATATATATATATATATTAAGCTAATTAAAAATGCATGTGTAAAGATCCAAACATGCAGAGACTAAAACATAAAAAAATGTATGAATATAGATACAAAATAAATAACTAAACCTTTATTAATTAAACACATAATCAATACTTTCTCGGTTCATTTACAACAGTGATCACCCTGTTTACCACATTACTTTGTTAAACACTGACCTTGAAGGTCTAATAATCCCACTGATGTCTGCTAAAATGGTCAATTTGCTTCTCTTCCTTCTGTATATCAGCAACTGCCTTAAAAGAGCCTAAGTATTACACAACATGCAATATTAGAACTCCATTATAAACAGGACAAAGGACGATATTACAAATGACATAGAAAATGAAAGGAAAGTAAAAGTAAGCACCTCGGTCATATTACAAATGAAATTAGGAATTGTTGGCAGAGCTCTGCTACCGACATGCACATATGTCTCCACCTTCAAGTTCTGAAATCGAACTTCAATTTTCGGAAACTCCAAACCTACTCTGCAGAGTTCAGCATCCAGTGAAACACATTCAACAAAATTAACCACCGACATTCTCATAATATTTAAGCTAAACCACAACCGAAAAATCGAGAAGAAGCAGCAATGTATCCAATCCAGTAATAATTGTAAGTGAAGAACAACATAACTGACTTAGAATCGAAGTCCTGCTACTCAGTTATATGGCAATAAAAGAGATATATAAAGAGAGATTACGCGTTGAATCGACTTCTCATTCGGTTGAAGATGACCTCAGGATCATTGTCCACGCAGTCAACAAGCCTTTCAAGAAGAAGGCGCTGGTCCTGCGACTGGAGATCTCTGACATCGACCTCCTTCAAGTCACCAGTAAGATTCTTGAAGATTCCCCTGCGCGCTCGTTTATAAGTAGGAAGCCTCTCAAGTGCCGCCCAGCGCAGCGCCTCCTCGTCTTCCCCTTGCTCTCTGAACGAGGCCGATCTGGCGAAGGCATTCTCGGCGGAGTTCCACATTGCGCCCTCCAACGCGACTGAAAAAAGTAAAAGAGTCCAGAATGGCTTGTGTGATTGGGATGAGTGAAGCTGCAGCACCTCTTCTTCTACTAGTTGTGGTTTGTTTTTAGCGTTGTTGGATAGGAGGTAGTTGAGACTTGAGAGTGTGCATTAATGGCCGCACCTTCTCTTTCTTCCTTGTTAAAGTGCAGCATAATGTCTGCGTGCTGTTAGAGGACCCTCATTTAATAGCCGCGGGAAAGACAAGTAAGGGTTCTCTGTAGTTCCCACGCGCTCCCTTGTTGGTACCCGCCCTGTTATGAGGACACATGTCAGAGGACATTGTTGTAATTTTATCATTTTTCATACTTACTATAGTATATAACATGGTGCCTATTACCCTTTTCCCCGAAACGGTTATACAGTGTGAGATTTATCATTTTGCCCTCGCATGATGACGATCCAATGGTGGATATGCTGTGATTCGCCATTGCTATTCTGGGATCAGACTTGCCGCCCCTGGTTTCACCATGTGAGACTACCTTCTATACGCTGCCTTTCTGCTCTTCCAATAACCGTTCAGATCAAATAAGACAATGATTATGGATCAGTTTTTAAAAATATTTGAATTTTGCTCAATTTACTTTTGCTCTCCTGTTTATTTAAATTTATTTGAATTTTCTTATTTTTAGAAATAAAACGAAAAATCTCATCCCCATTTCTACAACTTGAATCTTAAGTTGACCAGGAATTTTGAAAATTAATTACTTTTATTGAAGTTTTTAAATATTTAATAGAAAAATAGGTACTTCAGATAAATAATTTTAGAAAAAATTAAATTATGAAATTTTAAAAAAGGGGCTTGAATGTATGAAATTATATCATTTTAAATCGTATACAAAATTAAATTTTGGCTTCTCTCTCGTGCCAATATGTTCTTCTACATTAAACATTTAAAATTAGTTCATATTTGATAATAATTTTTAATATTTTAAATATATGTTTAATTTTTATATATAGGAGTTATTTAAAAAAATAAGAATTAAATAAGATAAAACTAAAATTCAATATATCTATTTAAAAAGCATAGGAAATTTGAATAAAATACTCCTCTTGTAACAAATATTATCTGTTAATATTTTTTATTTTTAATAGAGAAAAGTTTAGAATAAAGTAAATATACAATTTCTTAGGTACATTTTAGGTGTGATCCTTCTTTTAAAATAAAAAATGCTTCAACCACTTGTAAAATAAAATATTATAATAAAAATTATAATCATTTACTCATTGAATAGTCAAAGAGCAAGAAATATTGCGGCATGTTTTTTTTTTTTTTTCACCAAATCATTTACATTTGTTTATTAATATATCATTATTATAAATAAATTTGTCTACAGTGTCTAATTAAAAATGACACTAAAATCAGTTATAAACTTTTTATCCTTTTATAGAATGATATAGATAAGATGAGGTTAATTTAAAAAATATTACTTAATGTTGTTCAGGTAAGTTAATTATATTTTTTTATGTATCTAGTTTAGTTAATAGCATATTATTTATTTAATATAAATAAAATGATTATATATATATTATTTCTATTCTTATTTAAAATTTAGTTTTTAATATTTTATTTTTATTAAAGTCATTATATTTTTTTATGTATTAATTTCGATATTATTATTTTTAATAAAAGTAATTTATTTTTAATGTCATAAAGAACAAAGTTATCTCTAAAATACAAAACACAATAAAATACATTTTAAATTTATAATTTATAATTATAATAAATTATATATAATATAGAAGACCAATAAGTAAGAAGGATATCTGCGTTACTTCTTTTTTCCCTTTTCTCGCCTTCTTTTCTTTCTTTTTGTTTTCTTTTTCTTTATTTTTGACTTTCTCCTTTTTTGTAGGTAATATTCTCTTTCTACATTTTTTTTCTTTCTTAATTTATCAAAACATTTCTCATCTTTTTAACAGATAGACTGTATCAACTAGAAGGTGTCGGAATAAAAATACAAATTTTACCAATAGATTATGTTAATTTAAGTAACATTTTATAAATAAAAAATTGATTGTCATTCTAAAAATAATATGAAGATGAATATCAAAATATATTAAAACTTAAAAAATAATAAGTAAATATCTTATTTATAAAAAAGTACTAAATATACTATTTTAAAATAACAAAATATTTATAGAAATTAAAACAACAAAGGATTATACTTATTTCGATTTAAAAGCACATGTAAGCAAAATATTTATATTAACTTTAAATTGTATAAGGACAGGAAAAATAAAAAATTAGATAATGTTTTTATATTACATTTAATTTTAATATATTTCATTTATTAATTCTAAAATTTAAAATATATTTTATTTTTAGACCAAAATTGGTTGATTCTAATATATTAAATATTTACATTGTAATGATTTTAACATTCTAATATCAAAATTAATGTGTAAAAAATTATAAATTCTAAGTAAAATATAATTTTTAACAAAAAATATAATGTTAAAAGTAAATTATCAGTTAAAAATTTATAAATAATATATTAAACTAATTATTTTTATTAAATAATAAATAAACTACTTAATTAAATAATGTGTCTAGAAATATGTACTTGTTTTTGAAGTACTTTTTAACTTTAATTATATTAATGAATATGTTCTATTTTCAGCTTTAAATTAACTATACAATTATTGATAAAAATAAAAAAAAATTCCACAAGAGGTCAAAATTTAAAAGTAACAAATATTTTAATTAAAAATAAAAATCTATTTAAATTTATAAGGAATTCAGCTAAATTTATTAATTACAAGGAGGATATGATGTAGTATATCATATTAAATACTTAAGTCACTGGTCAATACTATTAATTAATTGAATCTAGTTGTGATCAATGTTGGTAGTTCACATATCAGGTCTTGATGTAATATCAAAAATCCTTTATTACAAGAAAATTCAAGTGACTTAATTCAAAAATTCTAGATTAATTTAAATATAACATAATTAATTTTTTTAATGTTGGACCCTCAATCATTTAGTAAATTATGAACAATTTTATTAGTATACATAGAAGTTAAAGAGTCAGTTATTTCTAATGAAATAGATAAACATTAATTTGTTGTAAGAAGTTATTAAATGAAATAAAATTTAGTTCAGAGAGGATAGATTATTCTCATTCAAATTAAGTATTATAACATATGCTAATCTTTAAAATTTAACTTACTTTTAGTCTTTGAGAAAAATATAATAATATATGTAACGTCTTTTTTTTTTCAACATACTGTAATTCTTAATTTAATTATATTTTAAAAGATAATCTTTTATAAAAATTAAAAAAATAAAATAAAATATAAGATACAACTTTATATATATACTTTTTTTTTTCTTTTCATTTAAGGAGAGAAAAAGAAGTTTTGTTTTTTTCATAAACTTTCATGTACTTTATAATACTATTTCATTTATGTACCTGGTCAGAATATGATGATTAAAGAGTTGATGTTAATGATGGGAGAATATAAAAAGTTGATCATTATTAATCATTCTAAAATAATTAAATTCTAAAACTTTTATCTATGAGATAAATGTAAATTTTCTGTTCCTATAAAAGTAACCAAATTATTGATATGCATTTCAACTGTTTTTCTGCTGAATTAGTATAATAACTCTAAAAAATGAGTTTGGAGAATTGTATGCTTTCATATGTGTTACAGTTGTTTCTCTGATAAATTATTATAATAATAACTTCAGAGAATATAAGTTTAGAAAATTACGTACTTTCATCTATTTAAATTAATATTTCTGACAAAATTAAAATGTATAATAATATAATATTAAAAACAAATGATATATATATATATATATATATATATATATATATATATATATATGAGAGAGACATACAAAGTTTAGGTTTTACCATACATATACAGGCATATTGTTTGATTTTAATTTAATAGATTTTACAAAACTTCATTTACTTTTATACCAGTACTTTATTTATATATGTTGTGAAAATATATTAATTAAGGGGTTAGAATGAATGGTGGGAGAATATAAAAAAGTGATTAGTGTTAGCCATTTCAAAATGACAAAAACTTTTATGTATGAAATAAATATAAGATTTAGATTTATCACAAGTATACATATATATCTTTTCATTCTGATTTAAGGAGAAATGAGAAGTTTTGTTTTTTTTTTTAACAAAACTTTATTTATTTTTAAACTGTACTTCATTTGTACAATTGGTGAGAATATATTAATTAAAGAATTGGTGTTAATAGTCGGAGAATATAATAAGTGAACACTTTTAGTCTTAGTCATTCTAAAATGATAGAAACTTTTATTTATGAGATAAATATAAGGTTTCAGATTTACTACACATATATAGACATATCTTTTCATTTTGATTTAAGGAGACTAAGAAGTTTTCTTTTCTTACCTAACTTTATTTATTTTTATACTAATACTTTGTTTATATAACTGGTTATTAATTAAGGGACTGGTGTGAACGATGAGAGAATATAAAAAGTGACCACAGTTAGTCATTTCAAAATGACATAAAACTTTTGTGTATGAAACAAATGTAAGATTGGTAGTTCTATCATTCTAAAAGTAACCAAATCATTGCATGTATTTCAGTTGTTTTTTCTAATAAACTATTATATAGTAATAACTCTAAAAAATAAATTTGGAGAATTGTATACTTTAATCTATTTAAATTAATATTTTCATTTTCACTATATACAAGAGACAAAATCAAATAAGTGAGAACAAATATAAATATAGTGTAAAATAAAATAATATTAAAAACAAAATAATATATATATATATATATATATATATTATCTTTACAATCTTCTCAATTATTTTATAGATTTATTTTAATTTGGTAGGAAATAGTCAGAATAAATAATTCATGGTTAAAAAAAATACAAGATTATTTAACTTTGAATAATATTTATCTATTTGAATTTTCAATATGAAGCATTCAACTACAATTTTATCAAATATTTATTTTGTTATTATTATTACTTTGTACTCGAAAATATAAAATAAAAAATATCATGAGAAGAAACAATACTTAGTCTTCCAGGTACAATATATTAATATTATATATATATATATATATATATATATATATTAATAAGAATAATGGCTTTTTAGTATATATGAAACTTGGTTTTATATAATTTGATGATGTTTCATACATATTGAATTAAATGATTAGTTTATGGATATTTTGTTTTTTGTATTTATGATTTTCAAAAGATTATATTTTAAAGTGAGAGTAAATAAATTATACACGAATTGGAAAATGTTTTTTTATGTATATATTATACAAAAAAGATCAACTTACTTCAATAATATTTAAAAAATCACTCATCATTTAAAATTTTTATTTAATTCTAGTTAATCAAATTCTAAACCCTAAATCTTATATTATATAATTAACAACTCCTTTTTAGAGGGTTACATGAAATAATTTAACATATTATATTATATGTTTATGTATATTCTTATTATTTTAAATTGTACATAAAAATTACTTTTTTTTAACAAAATTTAGCTAAGCAGAACATAGGGATTTTTAATTTAAAAAAAAAAAAAACATAAGAACTCAAAACAATAATATTTTCTAAATATTGAAAATTTGAAACTGAATTATTTTTTAAAAAATGAAAAAAATAATGGTATAAATTTAGTTATTGACATAAATACACACACACACACACACACACACACATATATATATATATATATATATATATATATATATATAAATATATTTTCTCGAATAAAATTTTAAAAATATTTATTATTTGAAAATATATTATAAAATAAATACATAGTAATTTTTGTTCATTATAAAATATAATTCTTATGTTTCAAAATGTTTATTGATAGAAATATATAAATAAATGCTTACAATTTTAAATTATATGCACATGTCTTACTTTTGTCATCAAACTTGGATAAATATAAATATATCTACAGTATTTTAATATTAAAAAATAAAAGGTAAGAAGTTAAAACAAATATACTTTCCAAGTCTTAAAAGTTTGAAAATGAAAAATATTTAAAAAAAAAGACAATATGATAATGGAAAATATTTTCTCAAACCAAACAATCCTCAAGAGTCTTACCACATTCATTATGTTTACTTTTAGTGGAATAACTTCCAACAATTAGTTAATGCAAAGGTAACCTCCACAAACAGGACATAGGAAAAGTCAATAAAACTGAGTTTGTAGCTGGACATTCTTGTTGGCAAAAATTGAGATTGAGTTTATGGCATGCAAATTTTCTCCTCCAACCTTTATCTCATGGTGTCACATTGCTCACTCAGAATACACAGTACATTCACCAAGTGGTGGTTTTATCTTAGTTTTCATGATGTACAAATTAGGGTATATCTGGATAATAACAAGGAAAAAAAAACTTCTCCAATAATAAGGTAAAATTAATTTGTATGGAAGATAAAACAATTTAAAAAGTGTATGATAAAATTTCTATAAATTAATTTGTACAATACACTGATTTTAATTGTACAATAATATTTTTCTTTTTCTAAATATGGAGAAATTTGTCAAAAACATATATTTTAATATAAATATAATTTGATTTGAGTTTTATCTCCTAGGTTTTAGTGGTTTCACTCATTGACATTGTCGAAAGAATTTACATGTGTCGTATATAAAAACATAGGAAAGGTTGGTTTAGCAATGTCTATGAATCAGTCAATAGATTGCATATAAGAGAAGATATAATAAGTGTATATGTTCTTTCTTTGTGGTACCTACAAAAGTTTGGTAGATTTGATTTGATTAATAATCTGTGTTTTGCAATGAAGTATGGTGACCCACTATGATGCAGCACTTTCTAAATTGAAGAAAACATATATATGGTTAGTTACTTATGAGCTCATGAATATTACTGGGTCTTGTTCCTTGAGTTGGGTATCTGTTGTGGACTACTGAGAGAGGAGTTAGGTCTACTGATTTGTGGTTTTCCAAGAAAATTAAGAAACCCTGGGAAAGGTTGTTGCAGCATAGACGCACTCTACACATTGAAAGGGATAGTTTAACCCTCTTCTTTTCTTCTCACGTACGTAACCTTCTAAGCTCATTCTTCCTCCTAGGGTTCTAAATTTACTCATTCTTCCTCCTAGGGTTCTAAATTACTTACTTCGTCATCATTACTTCTTGACTTCATCATCATTGATCTTTCTTCCTCTCAAATATTATGTCCATTTCATATCATTTGTTACTTGATGCAATGTACATTGTTTTAAAAAATAACTCCCATAAGATGACTTTCGAAACAGAAATATCATTATTCAAAAAATATAATGGAATGACTGATATTAGTGAATGAGTTTATTTTAAAAATATCATAATTATTTTTATTTTTATTTTATGAGTTTAATAAACACATACTATTAATATAGATGTTCTTACGTTTTTTTTATCCGAATATAAATCATTCTGAGAGCTTAATGTATGTAAGGAAAAGTTAATATAAAACTAATAGTCTTATAAAAAAAAAGGCATAACTATCTTTAGAAATGCAAACAATGGCATAAAATTGATTCCACAATTTATATATATAAAATATTATTTCACACATTTTAGGCTAATAAGAAAATCATTTTATAGTAACTTAAACAATGACAAAAATCAGAGTTGACTACAGTTAGACAAAATCATCTCCTCTTTCTACGGTCACTTAATAAAACTTTTAAAATAATTATTTTAAAAACCAAAAAAATATTAAGCATCTTAGTAAAAGTTACAAAGTTACATCCACACATATACACAATCATCGAAATAATAGTATTATATATTATTTACAATATTATTTATATAATATTATAAACTTGATTTCACTAATTCTTTTTCAACAAAATACATCCTACCTAAGAACAATACATTATGGACATATCATACTATGATATTAAAAAACTTCTAATTTAAGTGAAACTATTCACTTAAGTAACCTTTTTCACTAAATATGAGAGATTTATCACTCAAGCTATAAGACTAATACTTGATTGATCAACTATATCATTTAAGCAAGCTAATATGGTTTAAATGTTACTAATTTGAGAGGAGTGAAGATTGATTTGATCTCTTTCTCACTCAAGCATTCTTTTGTTTCATGATTGACCAACATCATACTAAAAAAATTAACACTCATTTTTTTCTTTAAGCGTCATTACATCACTTGAACAACATGACTTATTACATAAGTCAACAAATTATGAAACACTAAATGAATCCTATCTCTTTAAACGATAAAAGATTTAAAGGAACAAAAATTATTTGAACATATCTTTATAGTTTAAATAAGAAACATTATTATTTAAACGATCATGATAACTGATAAGCGTTAATTATTAGTTGATTTTATGTAGATTTGGTGTTGATTTTGTTACTAATTTGGTTTGAATTCGGATTTTTATGTTTGTTATTATTCATTTTTCTTTTTAATGTGTTTTATTTTGCAAGTCACTTTTGTTGAATTAGGTCAAAATTGAAGAGAGAGAAAACAGAAGAGAAAGGGGTATAAGTGACTTTTCACTTGAATGAAGGATAAAGTCTGGGCTAAAACTCACTTAAAGACTTTTAATAAAGAAGCCCTAATTCAAAGGCCTCAACGCTGGAGTGCGAATTATGAAATAATGGCCGCAATTTGACCTAATGCAAGGAGCGAAAGCTATAAAATGAAAAAGCTAGGTCAAACATCGGGGATCACTTATCACTTGTTGGCATTCTCTTTGGGAGCCGTTTTTTTAATCAAGATTCATTCTTTTTCCTTTCTCTTGTCTTTCATGGCTACCATGCATAGCTAAACTCTTTTATTCTTGGGATTGAATGTAATTTCTCAACTTCAAATGCACTCTTGACATTATTTTGATATCATTGAATTCAATTACCTTTCTATTCATACTTTTTGAACTTGAAGACAAATGTTTAACCCATTACATGTATAAGTTTAAGTTTAGGGATGAATTATAATGGAATGACTACTGTTTATAGCAATTTTTCTTAATGTTGATTGTTAAAATAAGTGTTTGGCCTAAGTTCAAGAGGGGGGGTGAATTGAACCCTTTTAAAATCTTTTCGCAAATTTGCTTTTCAATGTGAGAATACAAAATCTTTAAAGACACTTAGAATGCAATCTGCAAAGGTTCAAAAAATTTACAAATATGAAAACCAATCAAACAGAATCAGTGCACTGCAGACAAATATGAAATCTGGAAAACCAGTGTACTGAAAAACAGATCAGGAACAGACAGTGTACTGTTAAGCAGTTTTCTGGAAAGCAGTAAGTAGTTTAAAGAATTATGCAAGAGCTTTAAAGATTTAGATCAACTGCAAATTAATACAGACAAACTGATTCAGAATAGAAATCAGATTAAATTTGATACCAGAAAACGATTAGAAAGACACCAATTACAAAAAAACAGTTTTTCTGGAAAACTGACTGATGAACAGTGAATGCAATAAATTGTAAACTGTATTTCAGAAGTAATTCAAGTTTATCTGTTGGAAAGACTTTATTTTCTAATTCAGAAACTGTTCAAA
>Ga0209489_102857_pt1 | contig 34502 bp, 16 predicted proteins | sample SiratrowhiteBW_FD_187527 | JGI IMG/M metagenome (GOLD analysis project Ga0209489, IMG submission 187527) | Root nodule microbial communities of legume samples collected from California, USA - Siratro white BW (SPAdes) (version 2) | ecosystem: Host-associated > Plants > Roots > Nodule | place...
TTTTTTGTGTTATATTTAATATATATATATATATATATATATATATATATATTATGTATTATGTCAATTTTAATTTATATAGAAGACATAAAATAATTTTAAATTTAACATAAATTTTAATAGATATAATCTATATGAAATAAATTTTAAATTCTAATCATGAGCTTTTAAAAATATATAAAAATATAATCTCGTAGATAGAGTTGATGTAAAATTTTATTGAATCGATATGAAATTTAATAAAAGTTATATTCTAGCAATTTCTCAATCCATGTATAGATTTATTTCTTAAACCGACTTTAAAGTTTATGCACCAAATTGATAGTTTATTAGTAATATATATATATATATATATATATAGTCGTGGTTGAAAACTTGTCCAAAAATATTTATCTCCATTCATAATATTGTGCTAAAGGGGCGATTTTCTTCCGTAGTAGTGAGTGATAAACGAACCTTATCCAAATAGAACACCAATCTCACACTGGTGCGGTTGAGCATTTAGCCACGTTATCATTAGATTCCTTTGGTTATGGATTTGGTTTTTGTGTTCTCAGGATATTCCCGATTGGGATTAATCTTTGGGTAGTTAACTTGAACAAATTGGAATTGGGCATGCCATGAAGGTCGCATGTTGTTCCCCAGAAATTAATGTTCCCTGCTTGGGAACCCCAAGAACAAGGTTTGGTTCCGAGGAAGCCCATGTGATTCTTCAAAAATGTAGCAATTTCAAGCAGCTTAAGCAAGTGCATGGCAAAATAATCCGTTTTGGCCTCATCTATGACCAATTGCTTATGAGGAAGCTGATTCAGCTCTCTTCCTCTTATGGCAAATTGAACTATGCCACTCTGGTATTTGATCAACTCAATGACCCAGATACCTTCACCTGGAATGTCATGATTAGAGCTTATACCATTGGTGGTTCTCCTAAAAGGGCGCTTCTTTTGTTCAAGGCCATGCTGTGCCAGGGCTTTGCACCTGACAAGTTTACATACCCTTTTGTGATCAATGCTTGCGTGGCCTCTAATGCCCTTGATTTGGGAAGAGTGGCCCATGCTCTTGCCATAAAAATGGGGTTTTGGAGTGACATTTATGTGCAGACCAACGTGATGAATCTCTACTTCAAGTGTCAAGATGTTGATGATGGATGGAAGGTGTTTGATAAAATGCGTGTGCGCAACGTGTTCGCGTGGACCTCTGTGATTGCTGGGTTTGTTGCTTGTGGGAGGCTGGACACTGCTAGGAAACTGTTTGAGAAAATGCCTTCCAAGAATGTTGTGTCATGGACTGCAATGATTGATGGGTATGTGAAACATGAGCGACCCATTGAAGCATTTAATCTGTTTGAAAGAATGCTGGTTGATAATGTGAGGCCAAATCAGTACACTGTGGTTAGCTTGGTCAGAGCTTGTACCGAGATGGGTAGCCTCAAGTTGGGTAGAAGGATTCATGATTTTGTTGTCGAGAATAATTTTGAGCTCGGGCCTTTCTTGGGTACCGCGCTTATAGATATGTATAGCAAGTGCGGCAGTTTGGATGAGGCAAGGGAAGTGTTTGATATGATGCAGGTGAGAACCTTGGCCACTTGGAATGCAATGATCACTAGCTTGGGTGTGCACGGGTTTAGGAATGAAGCCATATCCCTTTTTGAAGAATTGGTGAAGGCAAACGAGGTTCCGGATGCTATCACTTTCGTGGGTGTTCTGAGTGCTTGTGTTTATGTGAATGACATTGAGCTAGCTGAGAAGTATTTCAGTCTTATGACTGTTCATTATGGTATAGCACCTATCTTGGAACACTATACATGCATGGTTGAAATCTATTCTCGTGCTGTTGAGTTGGATGAGATTTACCCGTCAGGGAGCGCAGTAGAAGCTAATCATGATATTGCACAATTGCTCCACAAGAGCAAACTCACTAATATAGATGACATAAAAAAACTTGTACAAAAGCAATACGAGGATTTGGATGCCTCAGAACTAGTTATAGATCATTAAGCATGAGCTCTCAACCTCAACTCTGAGTTATTGGAGGGTGCAGATTGATATCAGCCAAACCAGTACATAGTTTGTAACTTTGTTCTCAATTACTGTCGCACAAGATGCCTTCTGTGGAGCTTTTAAGAGAAGTCCACATACATAGCCAAATGGACCCGTTTAATTTGTGTTTTAATATGTTACAGGATCCATGATGGTCAGCATTGTTTGTCTTCTAAACTAAATAAATATTCATTGAAAAGAAGTTGGGGGAGGGTGGAGGAGCTTATATAAGTATTTCAATGGTGAGATTGATACATGTCGATATAATTTTTACTTTGTTAAATTTCGTGAAGTTAGAAAGAAAATGCTCACTAGTAAACTGTTCACGATCATTCTCCCTACCATTTACCCTTTAACCTGTTGTTCACATCATACGGCCATGATGCAACACCAGCAACCCAGAATTCACCTCCAGCTGTGATAGATATGAGACTGCACCAGTGACATAGATGCAGCAGAAAAAGTTATATGACATGAGAAAAAAAAATTCCACTTAGAAAATTTCAAAGAATCATCTAGTATCTTATAATTCATTTTAATTATATAGATTTTTTAATTGATATAATAAATTCTGTCGTCGACATTTGATTCTAAAGTTCAAAGCTATTATTTTTTTAATTCAATGTATGATTTCAAACAAGTAATGAACGTAATACAACGAAAGGGATCAAACATAAGGTGCCATAATTTGCCCGGTACTCATAAATGTATCATAACGAATTAATTATAACGGAAATTCAACTCTAGTTCCCTTTTTTTATTTTCTAGTTCCTTTACCTACCAAGCAAAGTCACATCCAGATATATATTATAAATGAAAAAAATTGTGTGGAATAAATATGTTGATAGTAGAATTATAAAAAGGGGTTCAAATTTGGTAACATTTTTTATTTTATTGTTTTTAATTTGCTTGTTTAGTCAAAATTGAATGTTTACGGGTTAGTATTAAATGGTGCATTATTAGAGTGATATGAAACTAGGATTGCTAGTCACATGTCATGATAATCTTTCACCTACATTTGAGATGTTTTTTTTAATAATTTTACACTTGTTAATATAGGTGTTATTACAAGATAAGGTCGGTGCTCTCTTTCAACTTGGTGCTTCTCTCTAAACTTAGTAACTTCTTGATCATCAATCGTTCTCTCTCTTCGATTTTGGGACGAATTCTTCTTGCACGTCCTGGTCCTGCATAGAATTTTGAATTTCAAAATTGTCTTTATTGAAATGATAAAAAAGATATATGTTTTCTCTGAAATAAAACGAGTACAGTGTAGCATACCTAGACAAAGTCATCCGATTTACAATTTTTTTTTAAAATGTAAACCAAATGAAGTATTGTCCGGTTTACAACTTACAAATCAGATAAGAAATTAGGAAGTTGGAATCCGGTCTATAATTTATAAATTGGACGTCATCCTGTCCGGTTTGCATTTTAAAAAAATTTATAAACAGGATGGTCAGTGGATGGACATCATCCGATTTGCAATTTTATAAACTTGTGGTTTGCAAATCTTTTTAAAATGTAATTTTAGAGTGAGGATAAAATAGATTTTTCAAATTTGATATGAAGGTGGAAGAACTCGTGACAAATTAAGTTAATGAAAGTCGGAATAAGATAGAAGTCTGGGATAAAAGTAATATTACATATTTCCTTGGTGCATTCTCTTTATTTATAGGATCACACTTAGGCCTCCACTTATGGCCCAAGGCTCATATGCTGATTACCACTTATGGCCCAAGGCTTATATGCTGATTACCATTGTAATAATGCTTAAGGTGAAATTATCCTTCTTATTAAGACTATCAGCCTAGATTATATCTCGGCTACATATGAAGGGAATGTGAGCGGTGAGAGTTCGTAAACGGTTGGGTACCAATATAATACAATAGGCAGTTACAAAATTAATATCGAAAATTTTGCCTTTGCTTATACTTTGAAAACAATGCCTATACTCTGAACACAATGCATGTATGCATACAGATAGTCCTTACATTTACATTTTTTTTATTATTTACTTAATAGAAATCTAGATGCATGTTAGATATGCACTATATGAAAACTACTTAGATTAGTGACATTCGCAAAGCATAATTAGTACCATAATAACATTATTATTAATATTATTTTTATTATTATTACTATTATTGTAATTATTATTATTATTATTATTATTATCTGTGACCGAATTTTTGATCGAATCTGTGACCGATTTCTGTGATCGACTATGACTGAATTTGTGACCGATTTTTCCGGTCATTGATTTAGTCACTGATAGTGACCAATTTTTCCGGTCACTGATTCGGTCATCCATAGTGACCGATTTTTTCGGTCACTAATTTCGGTCACTATTTAGCAATTTTCTAGTAGTGATTTTAACCGACAAATGAATAAATATACAATGACACTATGACATATATGTTAATTGAGATAGACTCGTAAGTAATAACCAATGAGTATTTTAGGATTTTCATTTAATTATAATATTTTATTATATTTTTACATTTATGAAGAAATGAAAAATAAACTTGTACTCATGATTATCATGGAAATCATCTCAATATTAAGGGAGAATAATTAGATTGAATAGGTATATGTACAAATATGGTAATATAGATAATTAGTATGATATAGACAATTCAAAAATAATATAGGCAAAGTATAAGATAGAGAGAAGTTGACACATATGGTGGTTCACTTTATAAATAGGATTATGTTTAATTTTTTTTAAGTAAAACCATTTAAGATTGATCGAAGCTGTATTTGGTCAAATAATCTCAATAAAGTGTAATACTAAGAAGTGACTCTTAGGTCGTCTCCCAAAGACTTAATTCTCTGCAAAAGGAATGAACACACACTGAACGAGGGAAGGGGGGGGGGTAAACAGATTTCAACAAAACAATAATTAACGAAACTTAAACCAGTGATTAAAAATAGATTATCCCCTTGATTTCGAATGCAATCCAGTTATCATTGGTTTCGAAAATTTATGATGACGCTCCAACCCTTGAAACAACCCAAGTTAGTTAACTAAGCGAAAATTAACGTGAGTGTTCCTTATGCGAAACATGCGCTTGCGCAACATTCATCTCAACCCCGAAACCGCACAACTCCCTTCACTAAGCATGAACAGAGGCACAAGTTTGTATTTACTGAATCACTAAGCGTGAACGGTTCAATGAAAATAGTGGACGCATAAAATGAATTCAACAGTAAAGGAGCGAAATGAATAAACATAGAACTTCAAACTTTTTCCGCAATCTCAATCAAGGGCATAAACCAAATGGATTAGCCTTCCATAAAAGCGAATAAAACAAAGTGAGATGAAGAAGGAACAAGAATTAAATAGGAAACGAAATTAAATATATAACGAAATTTAATTGAAACAAAACCGAATGTAATTGCAGAGAGAAAATAAATTGAGTTCCAAAGCCGAGAGTCTCCAGTGTATCGAACTCCTTTGGCTTTACCTCCTTTCATAGGCAGCTAAACCTAGGTCAGTCTTGAACACTAAACCTAATGGACCCAAATCTTTCAATTCTGGTCCAATAAATAAAAACTGAAAATAAAATCTGATAATGTGGCAGCTCCTCTTCAATTCCAGAATTAATTTCTAAGCCCAATAAAATCCCAAAGCTTTCTTGAAAATAATAATAAAATTAGCTCAGAAAATTTGAATTAAATAAAATTACGAATTTCTGGTAAATGAAACCCAAACAATAAAATTGAGAAAATAATTGGCAGTTAAGCACAAATCACTAATTAAAATAGGTACAAAAAGACAAGTAAATAAGGGAAAATAATGACTCATCAAAGACCTTACACTAAAAACTGAGTTTTGATAGATCTCTAGGAACAAGTATTTTACACCTCTCCAAGTAATGAGTTTTCACATCTGTCCAGGAACGAGTATTATAAATCTCCAGGCAATGAGTTTTAACATCTCTCTAGAAAACAAGTATTTTCACACCTCTTTATCTCCACATGAAATCAAGACCTTTCAACAATGAGAAATGAAATTATTCTAAACAAAGAGAACAATCAAAACTCACTAGGTATCCTTTATATAGTGAAGAATTTACAAATGTTTGTTTTCAAAAGGTTGATAAAACTATGAGACTCAAGTATAAACTCTTTTATATCATATTTACAATAATCGATCGTTCGTTCGTTGTGTTGTTTTTCTTCTTCTCCTTCAAGGTTATATAGTCATTTGAATGATGATCATTGAAGCTTCTGTGAATGGAATTCTCTCTGTTGCTGAATATTTTATTCTTTAATGTGTTTTATTGATTTTCAATTCATTTGAAAACTTTTTCCATATGTGCAATAATTTTGATCTTTGAGACAAGAGTTGTTGATCACATTTTTCACAAGTCTTATGCTTTTATCCAATGTATTCTCTTGTTGAAAACCATTATTAGGAGAAAGGCCTTTCACAGAGGAGTGTATGACAACCATGGATGCTTTTAAAACAAACCTTAGAGAGAAAATGAAAGGATAAAAGAAGCAATAATCTATGTAACTAACTTGTAACTGGAAGTGTGAGACAAACATATGTTAATGATGACAATATATATGCAGGATGAAACGAGAACTTTTATGGTTAGGAGATGAATAGACGTTGAGGCTAATACATAATTCAAGAAAATCATTTTCATAAGAAAACACTTTTAAGACATTTGAATGCATGTGATAAACCATCTATTGCGTGAAACATGTATTCAATGGTTTTCCCTTAAATTGTTTAATGCATGATACACGATAGTCTAATGTATTACACTTTTTTATCAATAATTCTTCAATCAAGGTCATGCTCAATAGAATTTGTAGACAATTAAATATTTCCTCAATAAGAGGTTTTGTAAATATATAAACTAATTGATCGTTTGTGCTACAAAATATACACCTTTTGAACATGCTTTCTTATGAAATGATGCTTGATTTCTATGTATTTAGCCCTAGAATGCAATATAGGATTTTTGGAAAAAATTATAGTAACATTATTATCACATAATATAAGAATGTTTCTCTCATACATGTTATAATCCTCTAGTTAATTCTTGATCCATAACATTTATGAGTAGTAACCAATAATTGAGATGTATTCAACTTTAATTATAGGTAATGGTATGTCCCTTGCCTCTTGCTCGTCTAGGACATTAAGTTGCCTCCAAAAAAGTGACAACCTCCATTGGAACTTTTCCTTCCTACTTTGTCTCTAACATAGTCAACATCACCAAAATCCTGAATTTTAAAGTTTTCTCTACCTTTAAAACATAGAGCAAGGTTAGTAGTGCACTTAAATATCTAGAAATGCATTGAACAATAATTAGATGAACTTCTTTTGGTTTAGATTGAAAACAACCATATCAACTTGGAAAACTTATCTTGTAGATGTTGTAGTATATTAGATGGTTCTTGATCCTTTGTCAGACTGTCTACTAAAAGAACTTTTTTAATAGAAGGTAAGGGTGAAAATATGTTTAGGTTTTGTTCAAGACGGAGGGTGAATTGAACTTTACAAACTTTTTATTTTTAGAAAGCAAAGAAAACGTTTTTAGCCAAATGAAAGCTTTTACGAATCTCTAAGATCAATGATACAAGGTGCAACATATAAAATGAATTGATTCAGACATGAATAAATTGATTTATTTTCTGAAAGAATTAAGAATACAATGATATAAAACAGGCACAGTACAATCAAGGCACATTGATAGGAATTAGTTGTATACAATACAAATAACCAAAATGCACAATTTGAGATTCAACTTAAGAATTAAAGCAAATCAAAGGATAAATTGTGCACTCGCATAACAATGAACAACTGTAGTGGCTATTCTAGGTTCTGCAAAATACACAATTTGATAACAGTAACCAATTTACATTAAGAAGAAACTAGAATCGAATATGCAGAGAAATCAAAAACAATTTCAAGATCAAATGAAAGACAATATATATATTACTCAAGAACAATTATGCAAGTTTACAGAAAAGAACTTTTATACTAATGCTAGTAAACCAAATGCAGTCACAATATTAAAGTGAAGATGAATGTAATCTATACAAGCAAGGAATGGAATTATGTAACAAGACAGTTAAAAGATTTGCAAAATGAATACAGTGTAAGTGAGACAAAGAATATATCTAGATATTCTAAAATGCAAGGTTGTGTATGCGCACAAAGAGATCTCTAAAAAACCAGAATGAAACAATGCAGTGAAATAGATATGTGAAAAGCAGAACAACAAATATGGTTATTAAGATGACAATTTTATTAAACTGTAAAACTAGAAATAAATTAAAAGGCTTTGATCAGAACATGTTTCCAGTTACAGGAAATTTTTGTGAAATCAATTATACAAACACAATGAATCAATCACAAAAACACAAAAAATACAAAAGCTTAGAGGCACATAGAATCAAGTATAGCACTGCAGAAAATGAATCATTTTGCAGAGTGGAAAATTAAGTACAGAGGGAAGAGTAAGAGAAGAACACATAAGCAATTATACTAGTTCATCCTTCCTCAAGGGATACATCCGGTCTTTCTTGCAACCCTAGCAAGAAACATTCCACTAACAACACTCAATTGTACACAATTACAATCAAGAACACTTCTTGCACCCTACAAGATCACAAAACACCACTGAATAACAAAACTAACACCCGGCAGCCCCAAATATTCAGAATAAAACAATGTTAAACCTATAGCATTACCAATTCCCAATTGAATCAAAGATTACAATTACACAAATAAAAAATGCAACACTTGAATCAAACAGATTCAAGAATTGAGTTATAGAAACCCCCTAATGTTCAGTGAAGGATATCCAGCGCAAGTTCTCTAAGAACACCAATGACACAATACAATTTCAAGAATTTTGATTCTCTAAGAAAACTTCTTTAATCTCTAAATAACCAATCAATTTTTTGTTTTTCTCATAAATCTTGTCAATCTTGTTCGTAATTCTCTCCTCTGTATTATTCATCAATTGCTCTAAAAAGCGCAGGTATTTAAAACATGAAATACCCAAAGTGTTTGTTAGAAAAATAGTTAACTCAGTTATGTGCAGAGCGCGAATAAGCCGATTTCACCAAAATGGAATCGATTTTATGTTTTTGTTGAAAACTGAATTTTCAGAAATGATTTTTCTTGAAAGCTTTTGCTTAGTTTTATTACTTTAGTTCAAGTGTGTCTTAATTGTGCCAAGTAGTTTCTTCTAAGATTTGCATAGGTTTACCTTCACCTTCAATCACACTTACCCACACCTACTAATACAAGGCCTAAGTATTCATCTTCAACTTCCATGGTTTGCTTTGCCTTTGTCCAATTGCTTGACTTCATCAAATGCTGAATCCTTTGAGATTCTTAACAAAGGGTTTAATCCTTATCTAATTTCTTCAAATATAATTTTGTCTCTTTTCATTTCCCTGGAACATAGACTTTTCTGCCATTATGGAAAGTGATCGTCCAGTATTTCGATTCCAATGATATTCCATGTCTATTTTCTTCAAATATAATTTTGTCTCTTTTCATTTCCCTGGAACATAGACTTTTCTGCCATTATGGAAAGTGATCGTCCAGTATTTCGATTCCAAGATTGGAGTCTTCTTGTGCTCATAAAAAATAACTACAAGGAAAATAACTTTATTTTTGGATAGCCGTATAAACTTAGGTCATTTTTTGGTTGGTGGATCTTGGTGGTCCCTTTTTAGGAATACCACTAGAAGATGCACCTATAAAAGGTTTATAGACAATGCATTATGTGTAGGAGCAATTTTTTATGAAGACTTTTCTTTATATTCTATCTCTATTTTATCATAGAATTTTCTTGATCTTTTTATTAGAATATCTAATGATTTTCTTCTATAACGACTATCTTCCTATAACAGATTAGATAGAACTTTCCTTCAAATAACACTTTTTGATATTAGGTCGTCTATGGTCTTAATATCTTCTTCTACTCCATGCCTCTGTTTGAAACTTTCTTTTGTAAAAGTATTTCCCTTTTCAAACTCTCAAACTGTGTGTTACACTATCAAGTTTTTAATGAAAATTCTTGTTTTCTTCATATAATTTTTTTTCAACAATCTTGAGATTTTTATTCAAAACATCATTAGATAATATAACAATTTCTTGAGTAACTCAAAGTTCTTTATAAGTGTCCACATCTGATTTCGTCCGTGTAAATACAAAAAAATATATACATTTAGAATTAAAAAATAATAATAATTAAAATAAATAATTAAAAAAATTATAAAATAAAAAACAAAAAAAGAAATAATAAAACATAAAAAAATAAAAAGAATACAAAATAATATTAAAAGGAGGTGTTTAAGAATGAGTCTTTATTAGTTACTCTCAACTTTCCAGAATTCCATTTTCCTTGGGTAACTGAAATCTCCACAATACCACTTTTCTCTCATCCTCAACTCCCCACAACCTATCACAACTCCCCACACACAATGAACTTCCCTTAACTTCACTCCCCATGACCTCTCGGCATCATAGCCTCTCCCGTAACTTCTCTCTCTTAACCTGAGCATGATTCACGTCTGCTCATAACTTACCATGCAAAAAGGTAAATAAGTAAAAGGAGACTTTCATTTCTTTTTCATATTCCAACCTCACTCCCACTACACTTTTCATCTTCCAAATCACACTACCCAATAGAATCACTCACTCTCTCACCCTATATTGCCACATACAATGAACTCCCTCTCAGTCATAAAAACCCTTCCCCACACTCACCACTCCAGTTTCTCACACCCACTCCAATATAAACCCAAAACATGCACCTCGCACCACAAACTTTCATCATAGTCATTCGCCAAGAAGCTGTCCACCTCATTTGCCCCTTCCAGGAGAAGTAATATGCGCTCAGGTGCAGCCCCCTTCGCCACAATCAGCGGGAAAAGGTCGCTGTCATCATCACCTGCACCTCCCATGCGCCTCCACAACACGTCACACCAACGTGCACCTCCACTGAATGTCCCAATCTGCACCTTGACAGCGCGTCCCACCATGACACTATGCAACACCTCCTCAACACGCAACACCAACTTGCACCTCCACTAAACGCCCCAACCAGCACCTCTATGCAGAAGAAGCACCTCCTCTACCTCTCACCATGCAAGCCAACCCCACCATATACTTCCATAATGCCCCAAACTCCACCACACCTTTCTTTTCCTCTCACACCATGCGCCACTATAACCTCCCAACCACCACACCACCAAACCTAACCACTGCACCCTCACCATGTACCTTGACCGCACCCTAATGAAGCCACATCTCCCACCATCCTTTGCGCCTCAACCATGCCCCATAGACCAAAACCTACCACATTGCCCCCATGCACCTCACTGCACCTCCCAAGCATGCAACCACCATCGTGCACAACCCACCAAGCCAATGCCATCGCACGACCATAATCACCACAACCACCTCACTACCACTTCCATACATCACTACCCTCACCATGCATCACACCACCATCACATTACCTTTCATGCTTCCACCTCCATGCTTCCGTAGTGCACCTCGCCTCCAAGACAGTGCCCCAACTACACCAAGACACGTCACACTTGCACTTCTCAAGCATGCAGGTTCACCACTACCTTCATGCATCAATCCCAAACTCACACCCTCAAAACCATCTCTGCACACCAAACCTAGCCACCAAATGTTAACCAAACGCAACGCTACACCCTCACCACCACCGTGATACAACTCCAACTTCCACTGCACCATCATGATTCCATTGCACCACCATCCACCTACCTTAAGAAACTACGCCTCCATGTATCACTGCCATGCACGACTTACCGCCAAGCCAAAGCTTGTCATCACTCTTCATGCACCTCCGTTAGCCACGTCTATACCATTCGGCCATCATCCTCATCATAAAGTCACGCATCACTTCCACAACATCCCACCATGCACCTCCGCAATACTCCTACCAGGTCTCACCATTGCACCGCCGAAAACTATCTCCGTCGTCATATATCTCGCCACCAACAACCGATTCTGCACCTCCAAACCAGGTCTGCCAATTCTACACGTGCGTGGTTGAACAACACATGGTTAAGCTCCCTTCGATTGATCTTGATCTGTGGGTATCTGAGGAAGATATGAAGTTGACCATGGAGATGAATGTTGTCGCCATGTATAAAGTTGGCCTCTTTTACTACTCAGGGGATTGAGACGTAATCATTCTAAGGTATTGTCATTTTTCTGAAAGCTATGGAGAAAGGAGAACCATAATCTATGGAGCTTCTTGGAGAGATCTTTGCTTGGGGAGCAACTGTTGAGAGAAACTACACCAAGGCGTTTAGTGGCTCACACTTGCTTCCAGGCACCAGCTATATTCTACTTATAAATGGGATGAGATTTGTATATTAAAGGCTATGGAGTTGACCAGAAGATTTACACTAAAACAAAGGGGTATTTTGATAAGGCTGCAGAAAATGAGAAGATTGGACCGGCAAGTTCTTTGGCTATGGTGCTCAAGGAGGGTGCAAATCTAATATTGGTGGGCACACAATTGGAGTTCCATATACACCGTACGAAGGAGCAAATGCATGAAAAAGTGGGTCCTACCTACATAATCTTTGCCAAAACTCCATTCTCACGTACAATACAAATTTTGAATGCAAACGTGGGTCCCACTACAATGCCAATTTTGCATGCAAACATGGGTCTCACTTACCTTTAATCTTGGCCAATATCCCACTCACACTCACGTGCCTAAATTACATACAACTTCGTTCCCGTGAAAGAATAGTGGAATTGTGGATGGGTTATGTATTTTATATACATTTGTAAGTTAATTTTCCATTCATTTAAATTGCTAGAATTTATGACTCTCACACAGACAGTGAAGAAAAACATACCCGAATCCATGCTTTGAAATCTTTAAATTTTTCCCTCTTTTCCTTTTTTTCTCTTATTCTTTTCTTGATGGTGAGAAAAGAGACCGTACATACACCGATAAAACTGGCAACGTGTGTTTTTCAAAGTATATCTTTTATTTTATATTCTAAAGGGAGAGGAGAGGGATTTATTTTATATTATAATAATATAAAACTCTCACTGACTTTATTAACTTTGTAAGAATAACAACCATCACATTGACTCTTCTTTTATTAATTTGTTTCAAATATTCTTACAATCTCGCACTTGGTCCATGTTCCATGTTATTGAAATAATCAAGTCATCGTCCTTAATTAGATTTAAACCAATTGTATCATAGCGATCTATGTCAATAAGCGACATATTTTTTCCATGTATCACAGATCAATTCAATTCTTAAACCATAAATCAAAGAAGAATATTGTAATCCTTGAATTAATTACACATTTATATGTTATTACACCAAAACAATGCATGTACATAACATAATGTGGATAACAGCCATAAATAAGCAGAAACACAACTTTAATTGAATTCACAAGAGTCAAACAATACAAGCAAATTATACACATCATACTAATCATGCTAACAAGGACTTATCAATTATTCCCATGTCTCTCACATGACCAAAAAATATTTTAGGTGACAACCCTTTAGTTAGTGGATCTACTATCATTTGATTAATACCAATATGCTCAATTGACACTCTTTGTTTCTCCACTTCATCCTTAACTAACAAGTACTTTAAATCCATGTGTTTTGCACCTTTGGAATACTTGTCATTTTTAGAAAAGAAAACTATTGCAAAATTATCGCAATAAATTCTAAGCGGTCTAGCAATGCTGTCCACAACATTAAGCCCTGAGATAAAGTTCCGCAGTTATAATGCATGAACTGTGGCTTCAAAACATGCCACAAATTTAGCCTCCATGCTTCTATAAATAAGCATGTGATCCTTGGTGCCTTGTAAATACCTAAGGATTTTCTTTCCAGCTTTCCGGTGATCCATTCTGGGATTACTTTGGTAGCGAGTTAACATTCTGACTGCAAAACTTATATTTGGTCAAGTGCAAGTCTGAATATACATCAGGCTACCAACCACTAAAGCATAAGGAATAGACTCCATTTCTTTTCGTTCCAAATCATTTTTGGGACATTGCATTTGACTAAATTTATCTCCTTTCTGAATTGGAACTATTCCTAAAGAACAACTTTCCATTTTAAATCTCTCCAACACCTTTTTGATGTATCCCTTTTGAGACAATCCTAACACTCCTTGTGATCTTTCACGAAATATCTCTATCCCTATCTCATAGGATGCCTCACCCATATCTTTCATGTCAAATTTGTTAGAGAGAAATTTCTTTACATCATGTAACAAAACAATGTCATTAGTAGCAAGGAGAATGTCATCAACATATATAACCAATATGATAAACTTGCTCTCACTGACCTTCATATAGATACACCGATCAACGATATTCTCTATAAAACCATATGAGAAAATGGTATCATTAAACTTGAGATACCACTACCGGAAAGCTTGTTTAAGTCCATATATTAACTTCTGTAACTTAGACACAAACTTTTTTTTTCCTGTGGTCACAAAACCTTCATGTTGGTCCATATAAACCTCTTCTTCTAAGTCACCATTTAGAAAGGCGGTCTTTACATCCATTTGTTGAAGCTCTAAGTTATAATGAGCCACCAAAGCCATTACAATCTTAAAGAGTAATTCTTTGAAACTGGAGAAAAAGTCTCTTTATAGTCAATGCCATCTTTTTTAGTGTAACCTTTGGCGACAAGTCTAGCCTTATACCTTTCAATGTTTCCTTTCGAGTCTCGTTTTGTATTAAAGACCCATTTACAATCGACTCGTTTTGCACTTTTAGGCATCTCAACTAGATCCCAAACTTTATTGTCATCCATTGATTTCAACTCTTTTTTCATAGCATCAAACCACTTTTCAAAATTGTTACTTTTCATGGCTTGTCTAAATGAGACTGGATCTTCATTAATGGTTAAGTCACTTTCATGCTCAAGTGAATAAACCACATAGTCATTTGTAATAGCTGGTCTTCTTTGCCTTTTAGACCTTTTTAAAGGTATTACTTGTGGTTCATCTATTCTATGCTCATCAATGACTTGTGCATCATTGGTTGGTTCATTATCCATATGTTCATTTTGTGGGTTTGGAATATTGATTTGTTGTATTGGATTGTTATGTGACCGTGATACAACAAAGGGAACAACAACCTTAGAAGAAACATCAGATGTAGGTACTTCTGCATGTTTCTCTTTAATATCCACCTTTCGTGATTCCTTACTCCTACTGATATGATGATTTTCAATGAACCTAGCATTACCAGACTCAACTATTCTTGTATTGTGATTAAGACAATAAAATATGTACCCCTTTGATTTATTAGGATAGCCAATGAAAAAAACACTAATGGTTCTTGCATCAAGCTTCTTTTCTTGTAGATTATACACCCTTATTTCTACCGGACATCCCCAAATGTGAAGATGCCTCAAACTAGGTTTCTTTCTTGTCCACAGTTCATAAGGAGTCTTAGGAACTGCCTTACTAGGAACCCTGTTAAGCAGATATGCAGTGAGATAAAGGTAAATTGCTATAATTTATCATGCTCCTAACCATTTTCATAAGAGTAGGATTTCGCCTTTCAGCTATACCATTTTGTTGTGGTGTATCGGGCATTTTATACTGTACACATATGTCCCGACTTTCAAGTAACTTTGCAAATGGACCTTTACATTGTCAACTTTCATTAAATTTTCCATAATATTCACCACCTCTATCAGACCTCACAACTTTTACTTTTCTATCTAACTGTGTTTCCACTTCATTTATAAAAGTCTCAAGTACATCCACTGATTGAGACTTTTCATGAAGTAAGTATAGATAACAATATCATGAGAAGTCATCAATAAAAGTGATAAAATACTTTTCACCACCAAAAGATGGAACATCAAATGGACGACATATGTCAGTGTGTATCAATTCAAGAAGTTGACTGCTTCTTGTGGCTGGATTCTTTAAAATGTGTTTTGTTTGCTTGCCTTTAATGCAATCCAAACACACATCCCAGTCACTAAAATCCAATTGGGGCAAAATTTCACTTTTCACTGGCCTCGACATCACGACGTCCTTTCTTTGGATATGTGACCTAACCTTTGATGCCATAAGAAAGCAAAATTCTCCTTACATACTATATGATTACTATGTTCAACATGAAACAGAGATTCAACAAATTTGACATCAAGATTGAAATGGTATAGGTAATCAATTAAAGTACCAAAACCATAATAGTATAAATTCTTATGCAATGAAAAGGAACCATTACCAATCCTAAAGTTAACTCTTAACTTGTCCAACTTTGCAACAAAATTTAAATTCCTAGCATATACAGAAACATAGAGACACTTTCTAGATCCAGACAACAACCACTATCCAGGATCAATCTATACGTCCCAATTCCTTTTATTCGTGCTTTCATTATGTTTCCCATATACAAGAACTTTTTAGTTCCTCTTATGGGTTGGATCGAAAGAAATCCCTATAAAACATGTGATACATGAGTAGTTGTACCAGAATCTAACCACCGGGTATTATTAGGCACTTCAATAAGATTTGATTTGAAACCTATTGAAACATAGTAGGTACCTTTCTTTTCGAACCATTTCTTTCTTTTCGGACAATCTTTCTTGAAATGTTCAGCCTTCTTGCAGAAGAAACATGTCTTCTCCTTATGAATTTTGCCTTCATGAACTTTTAGTGAAGTTCTATCCTTCTTGTTCTTTTTACCTGGCTTAGCTTTACTAGTACTAGCCCCATCATGAAATGTGAGATGGAGAGAGTGATCCCTCATTTTCTTTAATCTCTCTTCCTCCTAAACCAACATGGCCTTAATTTCTTGAAAGTTTCATTTTTCTTTAGTGGTGTTATAATTCACCTGGAATTGGCCAAACCCACTAGGAAGTGAGTTCATAGTGAACTATACCAGAAAAGACTCACTCACATCCATACCCATTGATTTCAGTTTTGCTGCTAGATTTTCTATTCCAGTCACATGATCATGAATGGGTTGTGACCAATCAAATTTCTTGGTCGTTAACTTATTCATCAAGCCGCTCAAAATATACTTATCAGTAATGTATGATTGAGAATATTCCTTAATTTTCTCTATAAATTCCTTAGCATCTTCAGTCTTAGGCATAGATGGCTTCACTTTTTTAGCCAAGGTTATTTTCATCAAGCTCAGACTCAGCCGGTTAGACTTGTCCCATGCATGATAAAGAGATTTATCATCTTCGGAACTAGTCTCAATAATGGCTGCGGACTTCTCATCCATTAATGTGAGGTCAAAATCCATAAATCCCAATTGGAATCGAATCTGTTCAGACCACTCATCATAATTAAGCCCATTGAACTTGACAATGTCATTACCTGCACCATACAAATTCATGGAAACTGCAAAATTTCATACAAAACTATACATTAATGTTGTGTATAAAATATGTAAAACAGATTGAGATAACTTCTAACCAAACTTTCAATGTATATCAATGTTCTCCTTTGGGTGATACATTAACATACAATTACATGGTACATGCACTAATTATAAGAATAATTAATCAACATTTGGGTGATCCTTAATGTCTTATAACAATGAACTTTAATATACTCATTCATATATATCCATTCAATGAGTAATTAAGATAAGATTTGATGGTGATTACAAATCCATCATATAAATTAATTAATATGCCACAAGCTAAATCTTTTCGGGTTTTAATTTTAATTCTTTGATGCACAACTTAATTGCGTGAGGAAAACAGGTTGGCTTTTAAATTTCCTGCAACTTTAATGTTAATTACGTCAAAACAATTAATAAATATACAATTAATTTTTGAGGCACACGGTGTTGCGAAAAGCAATTTCTTACCCATAGCAATAGACTTTAATTTTGCACGACATGAATGCAGTAATTGAAAAATAGTAGGTTGCAAAAAATAAATACCTTTACTATAACTTTTCTACATTTTGAACCAATTCATTCAGGATGAAAATCCTTTCATCTTACACGCATCGTGCAACAAGTTCCAAATGTGAAATAACAAAAAATTTTCCATAATAGATATAGTAACTTTTAATTTGGCAAGGCACCGTGCAGCAATTTCAAGCATTTAACTGGGCAAGTATGGCATAGTAAGTTCAAAACGTATCTTGTTACGAAACTGAAAAGTGCTGCGTTAACAATATCCAGTATCCCTATTACCAATGCCGTCAACCGTGAGTGAATAGTACTAAAGTATAATTACATCTTCACATAATTTAATTACCGTAATTCTTAATCCCAATTTAATTTTCAAATTAGGATTTATAGAATTTGGGGAAAATATTGTTAATGGAAAATCATAAATCCAACAACCCTATGCTCTGATACCACATGTAAGTTAATTTTCTATTCATTTAAATAGCACACGATCTTAGAATTGATGACTCTCACACAAATAGAGAAGAAAAACATACCCGGATTCATACTTTGATGATTTATTTTAATCTTCATATTTTCCTCTCTTTTCCTTCTTTCACTTATTCTTTTCTTGATGGTGAGAAAAGAGACCATACATACACCGATAAAACTCGCAACGTATATTTTTCAAAATGTATCTTTTATTTTATATTCTAAAAGGAGAGGAGAGGGATTTATTTTATATTATAATAATATAAAATTCCCCCTGACTTTATTAACTTTATAAGAATAGCAACGATCACATTGACTCTTCTTTTATTAAAGTCAACCCTATAAATTACATAGATCATAATTATAAGAATACTTATTTCAAATATTCTTACAACATTAACCATGGTAATACCTAAGTAGGTTCAAGTGACTCATTTGTAATAGAGTTGATGAGTTTGAATTTAAGGCTATTAGAGAAAACCATGACCAAGGCAAACTAGGGCTTGAGATCTTAGTCTCTAGGCTTGTCTTTGAGAATGAAGATAAGGAGAAGGAAGAGAAGAAGAAAGAGGAGGGTAAAGTTGAAGAGGTGAATGAAGATAATGAGAAAAAGTAGAAGAAATAAGAAGAAAATTAAAAAGGTATCTCATGAGTGGTCGTGTTCTATGGTGAACAATAGAAGCCTACATGGATAAGGAAAATTGAAGAGAACTTTACTGTTGGTACGCTCATTTTCACCCAACCATTTCTTCTTGTGCTTTATTTTTTAAATAATTCGATTAAATATCAAATGGCCGCACGCGTCACATGATATTTAATATGAAACTTTTTGAAAATTATTCTTGGGATGTCATATTTTCTAATAATTTTAGATATCAAATGGTCGCACGCGTCATACGATATTTAATATTTTTATTCTAAATATTTTTTAAATATCAAATGGCCACACGCGTCACACGATATTTAGTATAAAAATTTGGAAACAATTTTGGGATATTATTTTTCTAATAATGTTAGATATCAAATGGTCGTAAGCGTCATACGATATTTAATATTATTATTTCAAATATTTTTTCTTTCAAATATGAAACGACCGCACGCGTCACACGATATTTAATATAAAACTTTACTTTGGAAATAATCTTTCGGAGTGTTATATTTTCTAATAATGTTAGATATATCAAATGGCCGCATGCGTCATACGATATTTAATATTATTATTTCAAGGTTTTTAAATATCAAATGGCCACACACGTCACGCGATATTTAATATCAAACTTTGGAAATAATTTAAAAAATAAAAATAAAAATAGGAAAAATTCAAAAATTAAAAACATCAAACCAACGAACAATCTTATCTTTAGAACTACGTGATCCCTGATTTCCCATTATGAATGTAGGAGCAAGGTAAATCTTTGTCGGGCCCAAAGAAATAAAAAAAAAAATATTTTCTTTGTTGTTTCTTACTCCGTTTTTGTTTTCATTTTTCGAAAAATAAATATTTCGAAAAACCTCATTTTAGTCATTTAATTAAAAGTACGGTCTTAGGACTGGTGCTAATACCTTTCCTATACGTAACTGACTCCCGGACCTTAATTTGATTTTCACAGATCATTTTCTTTTCCTTGATTTTTCTATAATTTTCTATAATAAATTATGGTGGCAACTCCTCTATTTTAAAAAAAATATTATATTTTTTTAATCACTGTCATCGTCGTGATCCTGCTAGCGACTATAAGTATTTAGAAAAATATTTTTCATTAATTTAAAATCTTGTGTTATTTTGTATGTAATGAGCTTGTGTAGTAGAGTGAATATTATTAAATCTATCTCTTCGTATGATTTTAGAGAATGTGTTGTAAGAGGTTATGGCTGCGATGAAGTCAATGTGAACTTCTTCCTTGTCAGCGTCTAGATCCTTTTATGTTTATATAAAACTTTTTTTTCTTATAGAACTTCTTATCTTTCTTCATCTGTTTAGGACAATCTGTTCAGAACTACCTTCTTTTTGATATTTTTCTAATTTCGGAGTTTGAGTTTCTTCTATTTGAGCTAGTTTCGGAGTTTGAGTTTCTTTTATTTGAAGGATGATAAATGATTAGTGACTTATTATTAATTCTCTATAAAATCTGTAACAAAATGATGTCTCTTGTCATATTAAAAATTAATCGTAAAGGTTAACTTTAATATCGACTACTCGAACAATTGGTTGTAGTAAGAGATTAAATAAAATCTTAAACTCTTTTTACATATAACTAAACTAAACTATTTAGGAAAAAAGCATCACAAACAACTTTATTCTGATTTAATTCTTTTCACACTTTATTCATTCATATAAATGAAAATAAACTAACACTTCTATTTATTTAAATAATATTTGGACAATTTTACTTTTTGAAATTTAAAAAAAATAAAACCAAATAAATTTATTGATAAATTAAAATTAAAAAATGCACAAACTATTTGTAACTTATATCAAAATTTTATTTTTTTTGTTTTCATATCAAAAAATTTATGACAATGTTTGTTTTTATTTGACCTCTAGTTCAATCTGACATACGTGCTAGTGTTGTATCTATACCAGAAGAGGAAAAAGTGGTAATCTGAATCAAACAAGCAAGATGTGTCATATGTGATCACATTGCTATTTCGAGCATACGAAAGCAAATGAGATGAGAAAGACAAACGCGAAATGATTACTAACCTTTTTTTTTTAAATTGGATCCCTCAAAAAAAAAAGTTATTTCGATAAACTATTTAGAGTTGTTTAACAGAATAAAATAATTTATTTATCAAAATAAGTAAGCTGAATGAAATAAGTTGGTTTGGATTGTTTTAGAAAAACACGAAAATATATATTTAAAGAAGAAAACACTATTTGTGATTATAATTAATATTTTTCTTTTTTCAAAATCACTCTATTTTTGAATTTAAACAAACTGTTCCAAAATTATATATATTCACGTTCACTTTATCCTTGACTGTCCAATACTCTATCTTTAATTAAAAAAAAAAAGAACTATTATTTTATGTAAGAACAAAAATATCTTCACATATATTAACACAATATTTTTCCTCTTTTATTTAATACAAAACAACTAAATAAATATTTTCACCTTTTCATAATCTGATTAAATTTTCAATAACTCAAATATATTTTATAAAATAAATTTTAAATTTAATTTAATTTTATAAAATAATATTTACACTCATTTATATAATATAATTTTTATCAATAGTTTATATAAACATTTGAACACTATTCATTTGAGTAACACAAAAAAAAATCATTCTTTTAATTTTAACTTACTTCTATTTCTTTTCATTTTGCCATAATTTTATTTATTTTATAATTTTTTTCTTTCCTTCAATTTTAGATATCCTTTCCCATGCTCAGCCAAATTAAACAAAACATGCACATACATGTTCACTGAAAATTTTATAATGACAAAATCTTCTCAAACTTATCAACTTCCTATTTTACATGTCATCTATCATTACAGCATTTATCATGAGTACTTGTTGAAAATTTCCAAAAAAAAGCCACCAAAACCAACTTGTAATATAGAAGAAAAACCAAGATTTGCTAACTGAAACATAGACTGGAAATAAGAAATTAGGGACATATATGACACTATGCTTTGTAACTACTTGAAAAAATGACAAGTTACAAAGTCCAAACCAGGGCACTAATCATCAAGACACCATGCTGAATAAGGGTTCTTTTTTTTACACAATAAACCAATATAATTTCTCTAGTAGACTTAAATGGGTAAATATTCAACCAGATAAACCTAATAAACTTGTTTACTGTTTGTATTACTCTTTGTAATCAAAATTTGTTGTTTCTCCTCCCAATTGGCAGTAGAATCTCATCCAATTTTTCCTTACTCTACCTGCTAGAAATTGGTCCTAAGTATCTCACATATTTTTTATTTATTTAAAATAATATTTAAATTATTTTTTCTCTTGTTTTATTAAAATAATTGATAATTAATCTATTTACTATATTTAATAAAATAATATCTATAATTAATAATTAATAAAAATAATTTTGATGAGAATTAATATTGAATACTTTTATTTAAATTAATTTTATTAATAATTTTAAAAACTATCATTATTATTAAAAGTAATATTAAATATATTTAAGAGTAACAATAATTAATACTAAAATAAAATTAAATAATTTATAAAACAAAATGTTTTTATCGAACAACTAGCTTATCTATTTATTTTATGTAATTTGGAAAATGTTTCTTTAAAAATTTAAACTGACTTTTTCTTATCCTTTATATATCGACAAATGGTGTATCTGTTAAGAATATAAAGAAAAAGTTTTTAAGAAGAAATCAATTCCTTTTGTATAAAGATTCTACCTTAAAAAGAATTTTTCATAGATTAAGTCTTTTCTAATCAAATTTTACAATAGTCTAATTCGTAAAGTTATATAAAGTGTTCAAAAATAAGAAGAAGATACATCTAACAACAAACTTTACCATCTATAATGATATTGAAAAGAAATAATATTTATGAATGTTAAAATCTTATTGTCTATCTTTTGGGATGCGATAAATCTTTGTTTACTTTGTGAATTTAAATTGATATTACTTTAAGATTATTCTCTCTTTTTTTCTTAGTTATCAGTATTATGGGAAGATTGAGAAGGATAATATGGAGATTTTGTATACTTGTTATAATCTGGAGATGTTTGAATATTCATTGTAACCTGAAAAAGGTTGTGCACTCGGATAATTTGGAGAGATTTATGTACTCACTGTAATCAAGCTTCTTAATTAGTGGAACCTCTTAAGTAGTCTGCTTAAGGAAGACTAGACATAGCCCAAGGTTTGGGTGAACCAATATAAAATATGACATGTTGTTTCCTTTGCTTTTTTAGTTGTTTATGCTTATTGCTGCCAGTGAAAAATTAGACATTCTATTTTTATTCATTGCGAAAAGAGTCTCAAGTTCCATTCAACCACCCTTTTGGAATTAGTTGTCCCTATAGTTGGCAATAGAGCCAAGTTACGAGTTTGATTTCCAATGAGACAATTGTTAAAGGAAAATTGTTGCAAGTTGCACACTTGCCATTTGGCATAGGCTAGGTAGGTTCACATTCAAAGAGTTTGATTCTTAGTGGGATAATTGTCAAGGGGGAGATTGTTGTAGGTGGCATCAATTGTCCCGTGGTAGAGTCAGGTGAGACAATTCACAATTAAATCGTGAAGCTTAGGCTGTTACACTCTTAAACAAAAATAGTTGTGCCCTGACTATTGGTATAGTTTTGGTCTAATGGTAAGTGTTTGATCCAGCATTCTTATTATTCTCATTCTTGGGATAAGCGTATACATAAGAGTCTTCATAGGCTTTGAGTCTGTCATGTTGAATTCATTCAACATCTCCTTGATATACTTATGATGATGTATGATAATACTCTTGTTGGTTGAGCCTAAAGAACTTCAATTATTCCATCATGCTCATTTTAAACTAACTATGCTTTATTTCAAAGTTAATCTGCACTAACTTAAAAACGTCCTTATAAAGACTTTTGTTAGTAGCACCAAATGTGATATTATCAACATAAATGTTATCAATAATAAAATCCTTATTGCTCTCTTTCGGAATAAGGTTATATCAACCTTGCCTTCATTTTTCAAAGAGATACATGTGAGGATGAGGTTCCTGAAGAACAAGAGGAATAAAAACAAGAAGCATGGTTAGAAGAGACAAAGAAGATGAAATAAAGAAGCAAATGGAAGGAATAAAGACAAGAAGGCAACTCAAAGCTTTGGAAAAAGAAATAAGAAAAATTGAGCAAGAGAAGCCTTAGAATTGCACACAACTTGAGAGAATAAAGCATTGTAGAAATAGAACTTGAGAGGATGACTTTTGACCATTTGTGCTCCTCTAAATTCATGATCATGTGCAATGGGTTGTCATGTCATCATGTAATGAGTGTTTTTCCCTAATTTTTAGGAATCACCATGTGCCTTCCCTAATTTTAAGGGATTAAGACACTTAACTCTAGTTAACGTAGTTAATTATTTTTGTCTCTTCAAGCTCCCTCTAGGCCATGATTTTTATTTATAAAAGAAGTCTCCCTTTGTACATTTTCATAAGATGAATGAGAAGTAGAGAGTTTCTTTTGAAAGAGTGTCTTGAGAATTGAAAGAGTTCTTTTTCTCTTGCATTTAGAGTCTTATCTTGAGAAGTTTTCTCAAGTGGTGGCTTGTCTTACACTTATCCTTGGAGTTTTTCTTCTATGGTGGTGTGTTCTTTATCTTCTCCTCCCTTCAATCCATTTTATGTTTCATTTTATATTTGTTTTCTTGTTTTTGCTTGTTTTTCTTGTTTTTCTTGGTGACTAAATGCTTTCCTTGTCCATGGCTACTTATGTTGGGCCTACTTCTTGTTCTTGTGAGTGGGTTTCATTTTGTATCTCCATTTTAGTTTATCTAGATGCATGCCCTATACAACCAATATCAGTTTGTCATACCAAGTTGTGGAAGCTTGTTTAAGATCATGAAAAACCATTTTGAGTTTAAGAACATGGTTTAATTTGGAAGGTCTTCAAAACATGAAGGTTATTTCACAAAGACTTCTTCAATGAAACCATTTGGAAAAGAACTTTTAATGTCCATTTGAAAAAGCTTAATGATTTTATAAGCAACAAAAGCTAATAAAACCCCTATAGGTTCTAAGCGTGCAGCTGAGGAGAAGGTTTCAGTGAAATCTACACCTTCTTACTAATTGTAGCCTATTTATTCTTTACCATTTTTCCTTCCTTGTTAAGCTTGTTAGAGAAGACTCATCTTGTTCCCATCACACTATGATCTTCAAAAGGAGGAACCAATGTCCAAACATTGTATTTGGTGAATTGGTTGAGTTATACTTCCATTGATAAGATCCAATATTCATTAGCCATAGCTTCTTTGATATTCATTGGCTCCACATAGGGCATAAAATTGAAAGATATTTTGTCTTGAAAAAAGGATATGATCCTTATGCCTTTGTTTCTTTCACCCAGGATCTATTCTTGGGTTTGAGATGAAATGAACCTCTAGTCCCTCTTTTAGATATAACATGTGTGATTTGAAGTAAATGGACCTTTACTTGTTACTTTTTTTGTTTGTTTGATCATTTGACAAGATATGATCACTTTGTTGCATCTCGTTTTTTAATATGAAGATCTACAAAATCATCTTCTAGATTTGATGGTCTCCTATCAGTGTGTTCAAAATAATCAAATTTATGTTTATGGTCTCCTTTACGACCAAGGTACACGAGTTATAAACTCTATAATCCTTTGATATGTTACAGTAACCTAAAATAAACCTTTGTCAACTTTGAGTCAAATTTTCCAATTTGATCCTTAGTGTTAAGTTATAATTAAAATAACCAAAAGCATGAAAATAATCAATGTTGGGTTATTTATCCCTCCATAATTCATAAAGACATTTTTCCAACGAGATTTCAGTGAACACTTTGTGTAATACGTAACAAGCAGTGTTAATTGCCTTTGTCGAGAATTGCTTTGTCAACAAATTCTCACATATCATAGTTTTGACCATCTCTTGTAGAGTTCTATTTTTTCTTTTCATAAGTCCATATTTTTAGGTATTTTCGGTGAAGAGAAATTTGGAATATACTGTTAGATTCACTGAACAATTTTAACCCTCCATTTTTTAACTCGGTGCCATGGTCACTTTTGATTTTCAAGATACAAAAACCCTTGTCCATTTGTATCCTTTTATAAAAGACTTCAAACACCTTAAAAGACTCATTCTTGTGGGATAAGAAGAAGACCCATATATATCCCAAATAGTCATCCACATGCCCAGACTATACTTCTTTCCCCTTGATTAAGTATTCTTTGAGATTCAAATAAATTCATATGCAAGAGATATAAAGGTCTAGGAGTTGAAATATAATTTTTCCATTTAAAAGAACTTTTTAACTATTTTTCTCTCTGACATGCTTCACAAAGAAGATGTGTTTTCCAAGAGATATTGGGAAAACTTTTTTTATAGCTTTGAAATGTATTTTAGATTTAAATGTCCAAGATTTTTATACCAAATTCATTTCTCATCTTCTTTGGAAATCAAACAAATAACCTTTTGCTTGCTTAGACATATAAGATTAATCTCATAGAGATTGTTGTGTCGTTTGACTGAAAATATGATTTGTCCATCATATGTAAACACTATGCACCAATCTCATTTGAAGGATATCATGTAACCATTGTCGCTTAATTAAATTATACTCAGTAGGTTATATTTGATTCCTTCAACATAAAGCACATTCTTGATTGAAATAAAGGAAGAAATATTTATTGTAATGATCCCAAAGTTCTTGCCCTTATCAATGTCTCCAAGGGTTACCTTGTCTCCATCATGTCACTTTAATTCTAGGAATGTTGACCTTTCTCCCATCATGTGATGTGAACATCCACTGTCTAGAAACTAGCACAATTGCTAACCTCTTCCCATAAAGCAAATATGCAGTGAGAATAATAAGTTCCTTTCGTACCCAAATCCTTTTCGGTCTTTTCATATTAGTTTTGTTTTATTTCCTCTTATGTTTACATTTCAATTTACCACAATGATGGCAAACAACCTTGACATTTTTCTTAAAAGATTTCTTACTTTTCAAGTCATAGTTGATACCAGACTCATCTAATGCATGTCTGGAGTTAAAATAAAAGATTTGGAGATTTATAGCTATTATAAATTTTTTCAATGTCTTGCTTAAGACATGTTATTTTTTTCTTCCAAACTTTTAATTTTCTTAGCATTTAATGCACTAGTCTATTCTAGAATTTTCTCCTTAGTTATTAATTAAAATTTTATGAGCTTTTCATTTTTGAAAACTAAAGCTTTGAATTTTCGTTTTCATTTAAGATATTGCTAAAAGATCTTGTTGCAAGATCTTCGTAAGAGAGATCACTCTCATCGTCTTCATCAGATGATGAATGTGATGAGTTTGATTTTCTTTCAAAAGAAATGTTAATGTTAGAAGTTACATCATCTTTTTCGTCTACCATAAGATATGGATTGACATGAGTTTGAATCTTTCCATGTAGCCATCAAACTTTTCCTTTTAAATCTTGCTTTCTTCTTTATCGTGGGATGCTATGTCTTCACGTGCCTTAGTCATATGCATTCATAGCATATGGCCTCTTGATTATCTTCCTTCATCTTGTTGGTAAATCTCTTATTGCCTTGATCTTTTTATTTAAGCATCTAGTTAAACTTTCTTGACATTTGAGATCTTTTCTCATCAATTGAGTTTTCTAGCTCAACCTAGGAAGTATCATTCTCCTCTTTAGAGCTTTCAGATCCTTACTTTCCTTGCATGTGTTCTAAGTTTACTTTGAAGCAAATCTATTATGTAGAATTATATTAGATGTTGTTGATCCCTCCTTTAGATTGAAATTTTGGAGATGCACTTCATGCAGTCTTAAGATTCTCGGGAGCTCATCCCATATGAGCTTCTTCAGGTTGTGTGTGTCTTATATAGTTATGGTTTTGGGTTTCCACACCTTAAGCATGTTATGTAGCAACTTCGTGTTGATGTATGCTTTGGAGAAGTTTTGTCCCAAAGCTTCTAGCCCATTCACAAGAACTTGAATTCTTCTAAACATACCATCCATAATCTCGCCATCCTTCACGGTGGATAACTCATATTGGTGTGTGAGGGTGACAATTTTCCTCATGAACATCCTTGTTTCCTTTATAGTTGACTTTGAGAGAGTCCTATATCTCTTTGAAGGCTTTTAACCTGTATATTTTGTTTTTTTTTTTGGATAAAACACAAATAAGAGTGTACCTAGCCTTGTTGTTTAACTACATATAGTCAAAATCCTCTTGTGTCTAATATTCTTTTAGTGTTTTGATCTCTATGTCAGCTTTGGTGATGATTGTCCTCAACTAATAATGAGTAGACTTAATGTATATCTCCATGATGTTTTTCTAATATGGAAAGTCTCCGTTAAGCAAAGTTAGTAGCCTTATAAGGGGTGCTTCCTTGATGATGAGATGTTCTTCCATTCTAAACGCTGATACAAATTGTAAAATAGGAAAAATATATAAGAAGGAATGATTGAATTGTGTATTCAAAACTTTTGAAGATTTTCGCAATATTAACGTCTGATGAAAGAAATTAAATGTTTTAACTTGACAGATGCAGAGTTAAGAGATTTTCATAAGATTAGCATCCAATGAAGACAACTAGACAAAATTTTAAGTTGATAAATAAATTTTAAAATATTTTCATGAATCTCATTTAGAAAAACTCCTTCTTTGGTTAAGATAGTTTAGTTACATACAAATATAAAAGATAAGATAGAGAATGAGTTACATTGAATATTTTTATATTGGTTTGTCCGTTAATGAAGATAGTGTCCAATTCTTGATCAACATGATCAAGTTTCACTATGCAGACTATCACCAAAAAATACATGAGTATTTTTTAGACTACAACCACTCCTAGTTAAAATTGAGCATCCACTCTTGGCTAACACCAAATATTCTTTGGAACTCAACCACTCTAGACAAAAACAATTGTTTACAAAGAAAATGATCTAAACGATCACATATTGTATGACTTAAACATGGTTAAGGTCCTAAAGATAAATGCAAATAAAGTTTATTTTCTCACAAGATCATTTCTAGAAAGCAAGTATCGTTAGATTTTTTTTCGTTGACCTTTCTTCTTAAAGGATATCTTATATTTATAGATGATTATAAGAAATAGAAATTGAGAATCCTTTCTAGGCTTCGTAGAAAGTCTTCTTCAAGTTTCATTTGTCCATATTCATGCATAGAGATACATTAAACGATTTTCATGAAATATTAATTACATATCTCTTCTTCAAGTAACATTATAGTATATGACATGACTTATAAGATTTAGGCCAGATAATTTTTATCCTATCTAAACTAAAAAGTAGGACCATACATATGAGGTTGATGGTTTTTCCATAATAGTTATAGGCATAAAGTAGCTTTAGTGAGTTCTTTAAAAGATCATTAATGCATATCTGTATTCACGAGATTCTCTTGTAAGATGAATAAAAAAAAGAAATAGTCTCTACACACATAGAATAAGCATTTATAATATTTGAGATGTACCATGAAATGCTTAAGACTACATATCCTTAAACTTTGTCCAATTGTTAGCTTATCAGACGAAACACAATACATAAAGTGTTTTGCATCTGTTGTTGTCAGATGAAATAATGTTTTTATTGTCACTAGACGAGACATTATGTTTGTTGTCATCATATGTAGCATTTGTGTCTATCATGATCTGATGTTAAGATAAAAACAATTTCACATTTTATTTTACGATATGTAATAAAAATAATTGGGACTCATGAACTTTTCTGTAACAAAATCATTGGTCAAATTCACCATTCTCTTTAAACAAATAAATTTACCCTTTTGTCTGTAATATTGATCTTCATATGAGCAATTTTTCATCATATACATTGGTAATTATTTTAATTTTTATCTCGTAATTTTGTTTGCAAATGACCAAATCACACAAAATAAGGAAGGTGTCTACTTTCAATGTGGTTCTCCTTAACTATTTAGGAACCTTTACGATTATACCCTTTTTAATTTGAAGGAAAGAGTATGCACCGCTTTTGACCTTGATATGACACAACATTGAAGAAGTTGCATTCTCGTCAACCTAATGTCTCAAATGATGGTCCAATTAGGCATGATGCTAGCGAGATATTAAATGATGTCCATTCAACATGATTGGTTGTTTAGAAGTCCTAATTTCCTTTCAATATCCTGATTGAACTCTACATTATGTTTAGAAAATTTATTAAAGAAATTGTGATATATTTAAACCCATTTACAATAAGCTCTTCCACAAACCCTAACCTTATTAGTCTCACCAAAATAATAATTCACTTTGGAGGGCTTATCTAATGAGTGACCACAATGGAAAGTCGAATTTGTCTCAATCTTACGTAAAAATAGTATAATCTTGAAAACATGATGGTCCAACACAACTATTCTTTCACTTGACTATTTGATAAGGTAACTGAAATATTAAACTATCAACTATAAGACTATAAATAGGCAACAAAAACCAACTACAAATATTCAATTCAAATTGTTAATAAAATAACTTCACAACTTAGTAAAAATCAAAATTAGCGCCGCAAATATCATCGACCTATTGAAAAAGAAAACTTAAGCTTATAGCAAGAATAATACTTAAGCTTATAACAAGAATAATAGGACAAGATTGTATTGTTTGTTCAAGCTAAAAACTTGTGAAAGATAGCATATTATAAAATGATTCATAACTCATCATATAGGTATATTGGTAACTACAACATAAGAATATTCACATTTGAGTGAAGCAAAAGATAACTTCAATTATATTTTTATTATACATTTATTTCATTTTAGTTACGTTTATTTTATTTCAATTCCATTTATTATTTTTCACGTAAATTTAACTTAATTTTTTTTTTCAATTAGTTTTAAAAAAAAATTAAAACTCTCTTCCTTTAAATATTTCATCATTTTAGTATATTATTTTAGTTAAATATATTTCAATAAATATATAATAATATTTTAGTACATAATAATATTGTCTATGTTAAATAAATATTTTATGCTAATTAAATTGTTATTAATAGAAGTTTAATTTATTTTTTAAATATAATTTATTCATGTTTAAAAATAAATTTTCTCATCAATATTGTTTATTTCAGTTTCAGTAAATAAAGTTGAGCCCAATTTATTTGAGGATTTTATTTTTTAAAAAAAGGGGTTTATTTGTGAACAAAAATTCTAAAGTTATATATATATATATATATATATATATATATATATATATATATATTTTTTTATTTTTTTTTAAGAAGTAAAAATCAGTTAAAATCCAGTTTCTTAGGAATCTAATTCTGAATTCTGGGTCTGCAAACTAAATAATGCTATTTTGGAAAATAAATGACAGTGTGCAACTTAGGATTTTTTTTTCTATCTATTCTAGTTCAAAAAATCCACAAAAATAATTTAAAAGATTCTTTTAAATTTGAAAATAATCTTAAAAATTATTAATCTGGTAAATTATTTAATAATGATTATCATTACTCTTATATATATATATTAATTTTTAAATATACTTTTAAATTAAATATTAATAAGTATTAACAAAACTACTTTAAATAAAAATATTTAATATTAATTCGAATTAATTTTTTTATTAATTATTAGTTATAAAAATGATTTTACTATTTATATGAAATAAATGAATTATGAATTATTTTTAACAAATAAGGTGAAAAAAATTAAACAAAAAATTAAAGATAACATGAGCAAGATGGAAAAAAAAGACACAATTTTATACTGGTTCAATTTTTAACAAATCTACATTAGTTAATCCAAACAACCTTAAGTGGTTTTTCACTAACAATTTTGAATTATCTAATTACAAGAGCTCTTATGTAAGTAGAACAAAAAAATATAAACCACTCCTTTAAACACACTTCAATAATATTTATGAAGGTAAAAAAAACACTCAATTACCTATAGCAAACACACCCATCACACACTTGTGTAAAGTTAATAATACAAATTATAAAAGAAAAAGAAAAATATCAACTAAAATATGACAAATTTATAATGAAAAATCTATAATTATATCAACTTTTTTTTGAATAATGAGGAATTCTTTTTCAAAATGTAATGTGTATCATCCTCAGTAATATTTCTTACAAAAATAACAAAACTCTTTTGTTTGGAAAATATGAAATGATATCAATAAATGATATAACTTCCTTTTCTAAGAGAGTTTTGTGGTTACCTATTGATATAATCAATTATAATTAAAAATAATTAATTATTATGTTGTTCATATAATCCAAAATGTGGTAATTGATTATATTATAGATTTAACCCACATAATCCATTATTAACTATTCATACTTGTTATCTTTGAAAACAAATATTTTAGATTTAATTAGTATAGTTTATTATTCGTTATTCATAATTGATTATCTTTAAAAATAAACATTTTAGATTTAACTAACATAATAATCAATTATATGTGAGGATGAACATTTTATATTTAGCTAGCATAATAGATTATTCATTGTTCATAATCAGTTATCTATAAAACTGGATGAAATCTAGATTTGATCTAAGTTGAGATAATCAATTATAAATTAACACAATTGATTATTATGTTTAGAAAGATTAAAAAATGAGTTTTTAAATAAAGACGAGAAAGAACTTAAGAAAGAAAGAAAAAAAGAACATAAAAAAATAAAACTAGGGAGCATGATTATAGAAGAGACAAAGGAAAACAAATAAGGAAGAGATTTCATGAAAGAATTATAAAAAGAAGACTTAAAACTTTGGAAGAAGAAATTAGAAAAATAAATATGTGTAGTTTGTAAGAAATTAGAGAAACTTGATAGGCAAAAACTTGATGGTAGGAACTTGAGAGAACTTGGTCTTAAAATTTAAAAAATAAGAACTTTCTTTTTGAAGTATTAAGCTAGTGCATGCAACTGACATGGTCACATGAGAGCTAGTTTGAGTCATCATTTACTGTTCAAGTTTTCAAAGGCACATTCAAAGTACCTAAGAGCTATTAATTCACCCCATTTGCTTTCATCCTAGTCATCAGATAGTAATGATTATATTCTTTGCATGTAGAAAACTATCATGTGCATCTCCCTAGTTTCCAAGAATTAGTGTAGATAAATCTAGTTAAGTGCAGTTAACATTGATCAGCATATTTAACTCTTTTTAATCTTAAGACTCTAGCCGAACCTATTTGTTGTAGAAAGGGGTGTTCTCTCTTGTTTGTGAATGAAGAAGAAACTTCTCTAAGATATTTTATGAGTATTTGAGTTGTGTCTCTACTCTAGTTTTTTGGTTTTTATCTTGAAAAGCCTTACCAAGTCATTAATCTTCTTTCACTCGTCCTTGAAGGTTCTCATCCTTGAAGTGATGTGATCATTCTCTTTTCTTGTCTTCAATCTATTTCATGTTTTTTTTTCTAGTTGATTTCTTATTTTCATTACTTCTTGTCTTTGTTTTTCTTTCATGACTTCCTTTATATGCTTCAATTATCTTCCATTCATGGAGATTGTGTTAATTATCTCTCCATAAATTAATCAGATCCTACAAACGATTTAAAATTTACCTCAATAATTATCTTAGAGATTAATTAAAACCTTATATTTTAAACATGTTAAGATAATAAACAATAAAAAAGACAGTAAACATCATCAAAATTATAATCAATTTAAGATATTATACTTTGTTAACACTTCCTTTCTATTATTTTAAATATTTTTAATTTAATTTTTTTCAAAATGAATCAATATAATTTTTTCTACTCATTTCATATGAACAATAATGACATTATAAACAAAAATGTCATTATTTTTTCTACTCATTTTTAAGGAAGAGATTTGAGGGAAGAATTATAAGAGGAAGAATTAAAGCTTTGGAAGAAGAAATTAGAAAAATAAATATGTGTAGTTTGTAAGAAATTAGAGAAACTTGAGAGGCAAAAACTTGATGATTGGAACTTGAGAGAACTTGGTCTTAAAATTTGAAAAATAAGAAGTGTCTTTTGGAAGTATTAAGCTAGCACATGCAATTGACATGGTCACATGAGCTAGTTTGAGTCATTATTGACCGTTCAAGTTTTCAAGGTACATTCAAAGTACCTAAGAGCTATTAAATCACCTCATGTGCTTCCATCCTAGTCATCAGATAGTAATGATTATATTCTCTGCATGTAGAAAACTATCATGTACATCTCCCTAGTTTTCAGTAATTAGTGTAGACAAATCTAGTTAAGTGCAGTTAACCTTGATTAGCATAGTTAACTATTTTTTATTCTTAAGACTCTAACGGAACTTATTTGTTGTAGAAAGGGGTGCTCTCTCTTGTATGTGAATGAAGAAGAAACTTCTCTAAGATATTTTATGAGTATTTGAGTTGTCTCTACTATAGTATTTTGGTTTTTATCTTGAGAAGCCTTATCAAGTGATTAATATTC
>Ga0209489_102859_pt1 | contig 34495 bp, 24 predicted proteins | sample SiratrowhiteBW_FD_187527 | JGI IMG/M metagenome (GOLD analysis project Ga0209489, IMG submission 187527) | Root nodule microbial communities of legume samples collected from California, USA - Siratro white BW (SPAdes) (version 2) | ecosystem: Host-associated > Plants > Roots > Nodule | place...
ATATATATATATATATATATATGAAAAAAATAACAATAGACATGTATATTTTTAAGGAAAACTATGTGATACACATGTACATGACTTAGTATTATTTGATGTGAAACTCATAATAAATTGATGTGTTATTATGGGTTTGCTGGTTCTCCAAAGAAAACATAACTATTTTGTGATGATAGAAATAATGTTTATGTTGGGTAGTGAATAGAATGAGACTTGTGTTTTGTAGTTGAGTTTCTACATGATAGGATTACGTCACTTGATGTTGGCTTCAGGTTCAATCTCGAATGTCCATGATTAATTGAAGGTGAAGTCATATAATTTTTCATAAAGGACTATTTTTTATATTTTATATGTTCTGATATTGTTATTTATGTAGGTAAAGTGTTCAATGATGACATGCTATCTTTTTTGTTTCTTTTGCCAAGTTGTCCATTTGTGTGCTAATTTGTTTTCTCCATTTTTGTTATTTTCATTTATTTATTTACAAACAATTTTTTTAAGATTTTTAATAAAGAGAGAAATAAAATAAAGAAAAGACAAAATTAAATATGCAATTTTAATTTCCAGCCTGTAATATCATGCCAACACACACCTTAGTGTCACTGGTTCAACTATGTTTTAAATTATTAATTACGTCATTTACTATGTTAATATATTTGTGTTACATATTATGTTGGTAATTAATTATTGTTTAAAAACTGTCTACAGATTAACAACGGACCAACATTTCTGGTAAAAAGCATATATTGAAGAACTAAATGCACAATAAAAAAGAATTCAATGACCAAAATTTCACACCATACAAAATATGAAGATATATTTAAAATATGATTATATTAACCAATAGGCCCTGAGCTGTTTAGAAATTTTTGGTTAAGTTTTTAATTTTGTAATATTTATATTTCTGTAATAAAGTATTCGGAAAAGAATAATTAATTCAAAGGTATTAAAACGATTTACTTGTTATGATTTTTTTAATAGAAAAGTAAATTAGAAGAGTGATGAATGTTCTTGCAAAATCTCAGATCTGATTTGTGTAGTCTTACATATAAAGGAAGAAGTTAGGTTAATTAATTATTTTAGAATTCCCATTGTGCCCTGGAGTCCATAGAGAAAATAGAAAAATATCAAAACGCGTTGGGTCAGATTCAACTAGAGGCACCAAAGGGACAAGATCATATATAAGTAGAATGCAGTAACTGTACCTAATTGTAACCGGAGAAAAACAGATTCAGCACCTTGAGCCCTCACCTTGAGCCCTCTCTCTGTGGTCGTGACTACGCTTCTTCTTGAAGTCGAAGCGCGTGAAAAAGGGATTCCAGATCTGGATCTCGAACGCCATGGCGTTTTGGAGATCTCTCGCCTTCTCTGCGGTTCTTCTGCTTCTCATCCATGGCGCTCACTGCTTCTACCTCCCTGGTGTCGCTCCACAGGACTTCCAGAAGGTAACCTTTGGTTTCTCCTAACACGTCTATTGGTTATTTCCTCGCTTTTTGATCCGTGTGTTTGAATCTCGAGATCTGAGTTTTATTGGATTTATATTGTGATCGATATTAGGTTTTTTGTTGTGAAATTGTTACTGTTTTGTTGAAACTCGAAACAGGAGCTGGAAGTGTGTGGTAAGTAATATAGAATGTGTAGTTTAGATCGCTTCGATGAAGGACTTTCACTTCGTAACTCTGAATGTGTTTGTGTATCTATTGCTAGAATAAAGGTCTGATTTCTATTATACTGGGTTTATCGGTTCCAGTTTGGTTATAATTGCAAGGTTTGTCTTCGTTGATGAATCGATCTTACGATGGCTGTTTTAATGCTCTACAGCTAACTAGAGATGGATGTTGGTTTTGTTGTATGTGGAACTTTAAAGGATTTTGGAGAATAGGATTTTTTTTGTAGATGTGAATTGCTGCAGTACTTACCTTTTACTTCTTTGCACCTCTTTGTATTGGGATTTATTTTCCAGATATTTGGCAGTGATACTATTTGATGTTAACGGTTAGAGCTTTACAGAAAAAGGATACTAACTGTTGTCTCTTAGGTTTTGCCTTCTATCATTCGAACGTATGACATATGCCTTTACCTCTAGTCTTACCCTCCTTCCAGGATTTCAGTTGTTTTTAATTATAAAGCATATGTCGTTAGATTGTTTTGCATAGTTGAAGTTCTGTCTTAGTATCACTTTGCTATCTTGTTAGCAACTATAATGGTACTTATAAAGGATGGAAAAGTTTATTTGACTACTGTGTATTCCCCTTCAAAAGAATTGTCTTGCTTGTAAGGTGGACTAGATGAGGAGTATTTAGAGTTCATTATGGATCTACTTCTCAAGGCCTTTATTCACAATTGTCTTTAGACGACCTATGTAGTATTTAGAATTCATTATGGATCTGTTTCTCAAGGCCTTAAATGACTTGTTACATATTTATTTTCTGCAGGGAGATGAATTGCAAGTGAAAGTAAATAAATTAACGTCAACAAAGACCCAGCTTCCATATTCATATTATTCGCTTCCTTACTGCTCCCCACCAAAAATTCAGGACAGTGCCGAAAATCTTGGAGAAGTGCTTCGTGGTGACCGGATTGAAAATTCTCTTTATGTGGTCAGTATTACGTGTTTACTCTCGACAGTTTAATTTTTGTGACAATGACAATGAATGAATTCTTGGTGATATGTTTTCAATTTAGGAACAATTAAGTAATTAAATACTGAATTTTCTGACCATGTTCACAATTATTTGTTACGACTACGAGTAATCATTTATTGACTCTGAGTGGTTAACTAGACATTTATTTCCGAGCTGATTTTTTTCTTATTTTTGAAAATTTTATGAGTTACCCTAATTTTGTTATGGTCATGAACTATTTTCTGACCCATTGATATTTTGCAGTTTAAAATGCGTGAGCCACAAATGTGCAATATTGTGTGTAATATTAAACTTGATGCTAAAACTGCCAAGGATTTCAAAGAGAAGATCAGTGACGAGTATCGGGTGAACATGTATGATATGCGAATAGTTGTTCTATTATTTTCAGCAAGTATTCTACTATGTGATAGCCTTGTTTCTTACAGTAGCGCTGTTTCATGCACAGGATTCTTGATAACCTTCCTCTAGTTGTTCCCTTGAAACGAAATGATCAGGATTCTACTGTTTATCAGCTTGGTTTCCATGTTGGACTCAAAGGGCAGTACAGTGGGGTATGCTCATTATTTAAATAGCACTTTGACTATTGTTATGAATGCCAATTAGCATTTTTTTCTTATTTTGTCTAAATGTGCAGAGCAAGGAGGAGAAGTATTTTATTCACAATCATTTGGCATTTATTGTCAAGTACCATAAAGATGTGATAACTGAATCTGCTAGAATTGTGGGCTTTGAGGTTAAGCCATTCAGGTCATTATTTTTGTGCTGTCATATTAATTTATTCTATTTAATTCCACAAATGTAGGAGTCGCATGCATTGGGTTTTCCTTTTGATTGGTTCATTCTTTTGTGATATTAGTGGTGACTTTTCATAACCGGGTGTTGATCTGCAGTGTTAAACATGAATACGAAGGTAAATGGGAAGGAAAAACAACTCGTTTGACAACCTGTGACCCTCATGCTAAAAACACAGTTGTCAACTCCAACTCTCCCCAAGAGGTTGAAGAGGGCAAGGAAATTATCTTCACCTATGATGTTGAATTCCAGGTGAGTTAAAGGAGATGATATATTTTCACATGTTTACTTCATGGTGTAATGTGGTTATTGGCATGAGCTAAGAAGTTAAGGCATATGGTTTAAGCGGAGAAGCTGGTTTATAGCTAGGGAGAAAACATAAAAAGTTTAAAATCCACTTGCACTAATGGGCATGTTTATTATTTTTCACATCATGATAAATCTTCGTCCTTCTAGTTGGATTCTTAAGATCCTCCCTTTGTTGTTATATGATGAAAAGAAATGTGATTGTGGGCTGTATTTCTTATTATCTTTTATTACCTGGCTGGCATGTACAGGAGAGTGATGTGAAGTGGGCATCAAGATGGGATGCCTATTTGCTAATGAATGATGATCAAATCCACTGGTTCTCAATTGTTAACTCATTGATGATTGTTCTCTTCCTTTCGGGGATGGTGGCAATGATAATGCTGCGTACACTGTACCGTGACATTGCGAAATATAATGAGCTTGAGACCCAAGAAGAAGCCCAGGAGGAGACTGGTTGGAAGCTTGTCCATGGTGATGTATTTAGGCCCCCTAACAACTCAGATTTGCTGTGTGTTTATGTTGGAACTGGTGTTCAGTTTTTTGGCATGATGCTGGTAACCATGATGTTTGCTGTCCTTGGGTTCCTTTCACCTTCAAACCGAGGTGGACTGATGACAGCCATGCTCTTGCTTTGGGTTTTCATGGGAATATTTGCTGGTTACTCATCAACTCGCTTGTACAAGATGTTCAAAGGATCGGAGTGGAAAAAAGTTGCCCTCAGGACTGCAACCATGTTCCCTGCCATTGTCTCTGCCATTTTCTTCGTTTTAAATGCTCTCATATGGGGCCAAAAATCATCCGGAGCTGTGCCATTTGGTACAATGTTTGCTCTGATCTTTTTATGGTTTGGGATCTCGGTTCCACTTGTTTTTGTGGGTAGCTATGTCGGATTCAAGAAGCCTGCAATTGAGAATCCTGTGAAAACGAACAAGATCCCCAGGCAGATCCCTGAGCAGGCTTGGTACATGAACCCTGTTTTCTCAGTTTTGATTGGTGGAATACTCCCGTTTGGAGCTGTTTTCATTGAGCTATTCTTCATCCTCACATCAATCTGGTTGAATCAGTTTTACTACATCTTCGGATTCCTCTTTTTGGTCTTCATCATCCTCATTGTGACTTGTGCTGAAATAACCATTGTGCTCTGCTACTTCCAGTTGTGCAGTGAGGATTACTTGTGGTGGTGGCGTTCATATCTTACCTCTGGTTCCTCTGCACTTTACCTCTTTCTTTATGCAACTTTCTACTTCTTCACCAAGCTTGAAATCACAAAGTTGGTATCTGCGATATTTTACTTTGGGTACATGCTTATAGCTTCTTATGCATTTTTTGTGGTGACCGGCACTATCGGATTTTATGCATGCTTTTGGTTCACTAGGCTCATCTACTCCTCAGTCAAAATTGATTAATATAGCAGTCAGCGGTTTGGACCAATCTACTATACTTCTTAAAGAATGAAGAAAGTTTGTGTAAGGATTTTGATATTCAGATACTAGCATGTTCAGATGTAACCTATTCTATACAATTTTGAACTGTGTCGACAATGATTTTTTTTGCTTCATTATATTTTAATTGCCTTTGTCGAATTAGGATTCACGTTTTAATACAAAAGATTTTAGGTTGGTTCGTCTGTCTTGTCAATCGGCCTTTTATGTGGCAGATGTTATATTACTAGAGCAGTCATCTCAATAGAAGGAAATATTCCATTATATCTATTTTACAATAGAAACATCACTATCACTTTTTTCACTTTTTACGTCTGTTTTGAACATATGAATTTTTAAGAAAAAAGTTTGTTAGTATTAAAATGATTTGATGAGTTTATATTGATGTAGTCAGAAAATTATTTAAGTTTTATTTTTTCATTAAAACAAAATTAGGTCATAAACGAGTTTTAATATCTTTTAATAAATCAAATTCAAACTTTTAATTAATTAAAATTTTAAATTCAAATTTTAAATTAAATTTGGTTGAATAATTGAGTCAAGATTAACTATTAATATCTTTTACAAGCTTCGAATTTGGATAAAGTTATTTACCACCTACTTCCGCCTAATTCTATTATAAATGCATCAAAAAGTTTCTTGATTATGATATTATATTTATCTTTCGTAATACCTGTAAAGGTATAAAATAGGATGAATTAGATATTACATTAATAATTTTGGGTTAGTATTAATTGTCTCTGACCCTAACTTATTTAATGTTAAAATCACTGTAGATAATTTCTACAAAAAATGATTTATAGATTCCCACGAGACAGTGAAGATAGAAGAGAAAAAAAATATTAATGTAATAAAACTGACAAAAAACGGTAGAGAGAAATAAAATATGTTAATTATATCATTACTCTAATTGCCTGTTAAAATTGGGAGCAATTTGGTGACAGCGTCAAAGGCTGAGAGTGAATTCCTAAGTTTCAGAATAATTCGTTCATTATATCAGTTTTCTTTACCGTTGTCTTGACCGTTACAAGAGCCCACACAGTATCAGAAAACTCAGTACAGTGGCCCCCAGATGCTGTGTTCTAACTCCAACGGCTAGTATCTCTCCTCTTCATCACTATAAATACAACACTCCTAACAATCGCCAGTTCACACCACCACTTCGTGCTTCTGAGACTAAGAAAGGTAAAATCTTTCAAACACCCTTTTCAGTTCTCAAAAAGGAAAAAAAAAAGACCATGGCTTGTTCCTCAAGAGCCGTCTCTGCTTCCCTTTCGTTCTTTTTCCTTCTCCTTGGATTCTCAGCAGCTAAGGAACTATTAGTTGGAGGCAAGATTGATGCCTGGAAGATTCCATCTTCTGAAGTAGATTCCCTAAATCAATGGGCTGAAAAGTCTCGTTTCAGAGTTGGCGACTATCTTGGTAACCTCCCAAACACAACCATTTCTTCAATATAGTTAAATAGTTAAAGGTTATCTTAATTTGAAAATGGTGATTTTGGTCATTATTTTTTTAATAGCCAATGATTTAGTTCCTCAACTTAGTGTCCTTAAGTGGAACAAAGAGGTATCAAATTCACAGTTTTTTAAATATACAGGTTAAAATGTATTGCAATTGCCTGAAAATTTTACCCTTTCTGATACTATTTTCATCTCCTTTTGTATGCATATTTTGCAGTGTGGAAATATGAGAGTGGGAAGGACTCAGTGTTGGAAGTAACAAGGGAGGAATATGGTAGTTGCAGCAGCTCCAACCCCATCAAAGAGTACAGTGATGGGAACACTAAGGTGAAGCTAGACCGTCCTGGGCCATTCTACTTCATCAGTGGAGCAAAGGGGCACTGTGAGAAGGGGCAGAAGTTGATTGTGGTTGTGATTTCTCCAAAGCACACATTCCATAGAATTTCTCCAGCACCTTCTCCAGCAGAGTTTGAGGGTCCAGCTGTTGCTCCTACTAGTAGTGCTACAACGTTAATAGTTGGTCTTGTAACTGTTGTGGGAGTGTTGGCTATGCATGTGGGTTTTCTCATCTAAATGAATCACCCCATCAATTAGCTATTGGGATAGTGACGTTCTTTTGATTTGTGGCTTAATTCTTTTTAGCGAATATATCATTCTTTTTTTTAAAAGTTATATATGTCAAAATTTGAGATATATATTAGATGTCTTTATTAATTCTTTTGTAGCAAATATAAGAGTTTTGAGCTTCTTTCAATATGGTGCCTTTCGGCATTCACAAACGGAACTGCGCTGATTTCAAGCTATATCTTTTTACATTAAGTCAAATTATTTTTATTTCATTCCACACATTTTTGGTACCTAATTTAGAACCTTGTTCTCCACACGTTGCTTTTTGTTTGAACGCAATCTTTCCTGGTTTTTTTCAACAGGATAAAAAAATTTACATGCCATTTCAGATAAACTAGTTAAATAATAAACTAGTTCTTGTTAAAATAAAAAATTGGATAAAAAATGTCTAATTACACTTAACTTTTCAATAATGTATGTAGGACACAATTTCAAGTGAGCTTGTTCACTTGTTCATTCATCTGTTCTTTAAAAGCTCCATGTATAAGATCTTTATTGGTGTAATAATGTGTGAACTTTCGGTAATCTTAACTCACTTTTTGTAAGCCCTAGAACGCGGTATGAGATTTAAGAAATTCATGAGTTATTCTCTCAGGTGCAATCTTAATTGGTTCTTAAATTTAGAAACCCGTAAACAAGTGGAAATGCTCATATTTTAGAAATATGTCCATAGAGAGTAAATCCAAAAGCCTAAGCATCCAAAATTGAGACATGTACATTGTTGATCTGCAAATCCAACCCCAACAGAAAATAGCAACCATAGTTACCCATTTGTCTACTGAAAACTGACGTTAATCGAATAGCTGTTAACCAAAAACTGAAGTGTTGGATATTAGAAACATTCAACATGTTGATAGTGAACAGTATTGAGAATCTGTCGCCAAGAAGAGAATAGATGTCATCCCCAAAAGCATGGAAAAGCAACAACGCTATGGTGAAATTCCCTCTTTCGGACACAGCTCCACGTTGTTCACACACTGGAAGTAAAAGTCCAAAAGAATAAAATCTCAGACAGAATAAAAGATGGAAATCAGCAAATTGTGGTAAACCAAAATACGTCAAAACAAGTAAACGCTAGACTTGCAAGTTGCAGGCTTTCACTCAGATTCTATCCATTTAGAGAAAATTTATGAGCATACAAGAAAAGCATATAAAATTCACACGACACAACCAACACAATCAAGGTAATTCAGCAGTGAGTAGCTTTGTTCCATGCATTTAAATTAACATTATATTAGAAGCACGAACCAACTTGTTCAAGCTTTTTCCCTGAGGCCAAAACCCTTTCAATCCCATGATTACAACGAAAACAGTCATTTCAGACTATTTCTAGAAAATATATGACAAGTAGCATATATTTCCCAATGAATTGTTTGTTACTTTCAAAAGAAAAACAGCTGATCGGATGAATTGCGAAAAATTTCTTGTAAAGGTTCACATTTCTTTTTGCATTGAAGACCACATATCATTGAATGAAGATTTAAATTACACATCAATCACAAATTATATTTAAACTTTTTAGTCTAAACTTATGTGCTCAAAATTTTCATTAATTCATAAGACACTCTATTGTCTTCTGCACAATGAGCTCCAACAGGATGGCTCAAGACAGAATACTTGGGTAAGTTGCTAGAGTGAAAAATCACTCAACACGCCTTACATTTACATTGATTCAAGAGTAACAAAGAGAAGTTAATATAATTCCCTAACTGATGCGTGAATCTGAAGAAACACTTATCCTAGAGTTTAAGTGCCAATTGTGGGCCAATTTCCAACGCTTCTCAAGCCAGATGAGCTTATAAGTTTAATGCTACAAACACGGAACAAATATATTGAATTGTGGACACTTAGATGTTGTCAAGATATGTCCATCATGCACTGCCACAAACCAGCAGCCTTGTCAAAGTTGTTGATTTGCCTCTGAAATTTTAGGGTTTTCTCTCGAACAAGGAGGGGCTTTAGATGGAGCTCTAGATGGTGTGAACAACGGCAGTGGACGACGATAATGTCCCACCCAGGCCCTATGAAATATCGACTCTGATGTGGACTTTTCATGGCCAATTTTTATATATAGGATACGGAGACCCTATTCATATATAGTTAGCATGACAAAAATCCCAATTGAGAAATAACATTTTACACAATTCACATTGTAGAAACAAATTTGCTAGGTCTTACAGTTTCGAAAATAATAATGATCCCACAATAAAGTACTAAGAAACACATCTATTAATACTTAAAAGCTAGTTAAGTCCCAGGATACAAGCCTAACAAAAAAAGTTTCAAGCCTTGCAATATTTATAATGCACTTTGATATTTTTTTTTTTATTTCTTTCGTTTTTATGATAGCATTGTCTAGGACATGCTTAGCCAATAAAAGGTGTAAGCTTACCCTCTTTGCTCGTGCTCAATTAAGGGGTGTCAGCCACATGCTGAAGGCATATCCAATAAGTGATGTTTAAAAAGTGTTGAACATGCTGTCCTACAAAGGTGTTGGTACTTCCTAGATCAAACCCAATCAATCTAATACAAATTGAAAATGGCGATCTCTCATGGTGGCAGAGATGATGTCGGAGATGTGCCTGCCTAAAAGATAGAGCAGAGTGGATCCAACCCATTCTAATACTAAGTTGAAGATTGAACATTTTGACGAATTGGTTGAGTGAAAAAGTACTCAGGAGGCCATTCTATATTGATTCACGAGACAATGACATTCAAGAGAAATAAAGAGCAGTAAATATAATTCTCCAACTGATGCATGAATCTGAACATGATGTATCCTAGAATTTAAATGCCAGATAGAATACTGCTTTCAACAATGAGGAATGGAGAACTTGAAGGGATCGATTCCCTGACCCAATTCACTTCAAAACATGCTAGAGGATCGAGTCTCATCACATATAAAACCAACGAAGTATTCCCTCTTCAGTCATATATCAACCTTGAATAGTGGCGTGTTGTAATAAATTGTAGATTATTAGTATTAAAATAGAGAAATAGGTATAGGATTAATTTCTTTGTGTGTAAATACACATAAAGGGATGTTTATTTATAGATGATAAAAATAACAGAAATAGTAACAAAATAACAGAGAACATGGGCTAAGCTCGTTATATTCAACACTCCCCTTCAAACTGGTGCATATAAATTGTATGTACCAAGCTTGTTACAAATATAATCAATCCTGGGATCCCTTAAAGATTTGGTGAAAATTTCTGCCAATTGATCATTCGAATTAACAAACTCGATCTTGATGTCTCCAGATGTAATTTTTTTTCGAACAAAATGACAATCAACTTCAATATGTTTAGTCCTCTCGTGAAAGACGGGATTTAAGCTAATATGAAGAGCAGCCTGATTATCACATATGACTGTCATTTGAGTGACCTCTCCAAATTGCAATTCTTTTAGTAACTGTTTGAGCCAAATAAGTTCACAGGCAGCTAAGGCCATGGCTCTATATTCAGCTTTAGCACTAGATCTTGCCACAACATGTTTCTTAATCTTCCAAGATATCAAATTACCACCAATAGAAACACAATATTCGGAAGTAGATCTTCTATCTGATGGAGATCCTACCCAATCCGCATCTGTATAACATACAACTCTAGTATGGTCATTATGACCATATAGTAGGCCTTTTCCAGGAGAACCTTTAATGTACTTCAATATACGAGTAACCGCATTCAAATGATTAACATATGGAGAGTTAAGGAATTGACTCACCACACTAACTGCAAAAGAAATATCAGGACGAGTAACAGTAAGATAATTCAGTTTTCCAACTAATCTTTTATACTTCTCAGGATCTGAGAGGAGCTCCCCCTGACTAGGTAGAAGTTTGGCATTAGGATCCATGGGTGTCTCAACAGATTTAGAATTCAGTAACCCAGTTTCTTCCAAAAGATCTAATGCATACTTTCTTTGAAAATAACAATACCATGATTGGATTGTGCTACCTCAATCCCCAAGAAATATCTAAGTTTACCAAGATCTTTAGTCTGAAAATGGTGACAAATATCCTGTTTAAGTTGAGAAATACCATGGTGATCACTACCTGTAAGAACAATGTCATCAACATAGACAACTAAATAGATACACCCAACAATCGAATGACGATAAAAAACTGAATGATCTGTCTCACTGCGAGTCATACCAAATTCTTTAACAACACTACTAAACTTTCCAAACCAGGCCCTGGGAAACTGTTTGAGACCATATAAAGATTTACGAAGACGACATACCAATCCAAAAGACTCCCCCTGAGCAACAAAACCTGGAGGTTGCTCCATATAAATTTCTTCCTGCAAATCCCCATTAAGAAAAACATTTTTTGACATCCAGTTGATAAAGAGACCATCTTTGAAGAGCTGCCATGGCTATAAATAGGCGAATAGACGCCATTTTTGCCACTGGAGAAAAAGTATCACCATAGTCCAAACCAAAAATTTGGGTGTAGCCTTTAGCCACAAGACTAGCTTTGAGATGATCAATAGTGTCATCTGACCAACTTTGATAGTAAAGACCCACCTGCAACCAACAACAGATTTTCCAGAGGGTAAAGAAACGAGTTCCCAAGTTCCACTGTTCTAAAGAGCACTGAGTTCATCAAGTATAGCTTGACGCCAACCAGGATGAGCTAAAGCATCACCTACAGATTTTGGAATAGACACTGAAGAAATGGATGATAGATAAGCATAAAAAGGTTGAGACAGTCTATAATAGCTCAAGGCAGTGTAGTGTAGAGATGGATTACAGGTAGAACGTATACCTTTACGAATGGCAACAAGAAAATCAGGTTCAACTGTCGGAGCCTGAGGGGGCGAAATATGTGGCACCAGAGGAGAATCACTTGGTGGACGTTGGGAAGTTTGACGACGACTATACACCTTAAGAGGTGGTGAAGGAGGCGACTCAGTAGAAACATTAGACATGACAGCAGGAGAATCACAGACAATTGGAATATGTGTTTGATTAGATGAAGACACGAGGAGAAGATGAAAACTTAAAATAAAAAGAATATTCAATAAAGGTAACATCTGTAGAAATGAAATAATGATTAAGCAAGGGTGAAAAACATTTATATCCTTTTTGAGATCTAGTGAATCCTAAAAAGACACATTTGTGTGACCGAGCAAATAATTTATCAAGTCCGAGACTAAAATTGTGAACAAAACATATAGACCCAACAACTTTAGAGGGTAATAAATGGAGAGACTCATGAGGAAACAAAATAAAATGAAGAATTTTATTTTCTAAAACTGAAGATGGCATACGATTAATACGATAACATGCACTAAGAATAGCATCACCCCAAAAAATTGAGGAACCCCACCATGAATTAAAAGAGTACAAGTAGTTTCAACAAAATGTCTATTTTTGCGCTCAACTACCCCATTTTGTTGAGGTATATAAGCACAAGAGGTTTGGTGAAGAATGCCATGAGATTTCATAAAAGTCGTAAAAGACTAAGAAAGATACTCACGAACATTATCACTCCGTAAGATTCGAATCGAAACACCAAATTGATTTTTAATCTCATTAAAAAAAGATTGAAATATTAAAAACAACTCAGAACAATTTTTCATTAAAAATAACCAAGTACATCTGGAATAATCATCAATAAAAGTAACAAAATACTGAAATCCTAAATTAGACTTAAGACGACTTGGTCCCCAAATGTCAGAGTGAACTAAGGCAAATGGGGACGAAGCACGTTGAGAGACACTATTAGGAAAAGAATTGCAACTATGTTTCCCTAAAAGACACGACTCACAAGACAAACTGAACAACTTAGATAAACTTGGAATAAGTTGCTGCATCTTGGCAAGACTAAGATGTCCTAACTGAGTATGAAGAAGAGATGGAGAGTCTATGACCATGTCAACATGAGTAGATGTTCGTAAACAGTAAAGACCATGAGACTCACATCCGGTGTCAATCATCCGCCCCGAACTCCGGTCCTGTAAACAAACAGAATCTTTGGTAAAAAAAATAATACAGTCAAGAGAATGAGTGAGACGATTGATAAATAATAAATTAAAAGGTGACCCAGGGACATAAAGAACATTGTCAATAGGCAAAGAAGGAAAAAGATGAACAGTATCAACACTATGGGATGAGACCTTAGAACCATTAGCTATGGTGATGGAGGGTAAATGACTAAAGGTAGACAAAGAAGAGAAAAGGGATTTATTACTAGTAATATGATCATGGCACCTGAGTCTAGAACCCAAGAACCAAGAGAATTGGAGTGGGTGAGCCCAGCAAAAGAAATACCTGTATGTGCAACAGTGGAACCAGAGTTCTGACGATCCTCATACCATTTAAGAAATTCATTGAAAATAGCCGGTGGACCTCAGACATCAAATGAAGTAGAATCCATGGTAGAAGGTGGCACAGGAGTTGCTTGGACAACTGCAGCAGTTTTAGGAGGACGGCCATGTAAGGCATAACACCTGTCAATTTTGTAGCCAAGTTTGCCACAATGGTCACATTTATGACGCCCTTTGTTCGGCTTTCGAAAACGGGTGCGATCATCACGTTGAGATACTAAAGCAGAAGAGTCATCACCTGAAGTAGATATATCAATGTGGGATTTATCTGGTACACGCATAAGGGTGGAAGAAGTAGAAGTAAGCGTGAGCACAACAGGAGATCCCAAAATCTGATCACGAACAGAAGAATAAACATCAGGAAGTCCATATAAGACTAACAATATGAAAAACTTGGACCGTTGCTCTATCTCTTGAGACGGAGTGGATGCAGGAGGCAACAATTCACTAAAATCATGAAAAAGAGCATAGATTTTACCAAGATACTCAGACATTGTACCATCAAGACGTTTCGAAGCAACATGAAGGAGATTTTGACATACTCCATAAAAACGTTGAGTATCATTGGTTATATAATAATTTGGCATGCTCCCAAATTTTTGAACACGTCTCATAAGAGCGAAAAATTTGTTTCAAAGACGAGTGAATGGTCGATTTGAGAACCATGCATAATTGAGCATCAATTTTCAACCAACGAGAAACCTCATTCTCAGGAACATTAGCAACAGACGTTGTAAGATGATTAATGTAACATTGACTCTTAAGCCATAACCTAATATCCGAAGCCCAAGTATCATAAATTTTTCCATCCAATTTGTCAATTGACAAATGAACATTGACATAATTAGTATAGTGCTTCGGTATAGGAAAAGTAGAGGAGGCGTTGGTAGTTGTGGAAGAATCCATGGAAGAGAGAAAAAACGCAAAAAATCAAACGTGCTCCGATCAAAATAATAAGGACAGATCCAGAATGCTTGCAGGACGGTGATCACAACGGCGGTAATCGCCGCAGGAAAAGTCGCCGGACGCGCCGCCATGCGCGGCGGCAGCAGTGACGGTGACCGAAACTAAAACGGCCACTGCAGGCGCATCTGTGCTCCGATTGACGCGATTCTAAAGGCAGAGTAATCGCCTAGATGAGGCACTTCTGATGGTGGTGTCGCCGACCCAATCGGCGGCGGCGGCGGCAAAGTTTACGGTAGCGGCGACGGAGGCACTTGAATGAGACAGTGAACAGTGGGTTCACCGAAAAAATTTAACCCTAACCCTAGCCCTAAGCTCTAGATACCATATTAAAATAGAGAAATAGGTATAAGATTAATTCCCTTGTGTGTAAATACACATAAAGGAATATTTATTTATAAATGATAAAAATAACAGAAATAATAACAAAATAACAAAGAACATAGACTAAGCCCGTTATATTCAATAATTAGGACAAAATATATTCTCAATATCTTCATAGTAATTAGGAAATTCATTTCAGAATATTTTATTTCCTTTTTAAAAGTTTGGGTTATTACAATTAGGGATTGAGAATGTAATTGGTATGACTAATATCAATAAAATAATTCTTTATTTTCTTATGAAGTTCAAGTTGGTACCAAAGCCTATCTTATCGAAGTTTGTTGGGCTTATTATGTTACATATATCTAGTCCGACACTCAAGATGTCCATTCCTTCAAAAGGAAAAGTGTAGAAATACTCTGACAAGGCTCTAAAATCACTCTAAAAGTGATTTTTAAAAATATCCTAACAGTAGAACAAAAGATGTACTCTAGTATTATAGGAAAATTCTAAAACATCATAATGGCGTCAACAAAAGTGTCATAAGGACACTAACAAAACACTCTATTGGTGTTAGCAAATACCTGTTATTTTTCATATCGTCAATCATAAGTCCTTAAAATTATTGTAAAAGATGGCTGAAAACACAAATAAAATTAAATTCCGAAGACGTGAAAGATCATTGTCTTTAGGGACTTATCCGCGATAATTTGTGCAAGTCTTCCAGGATACGGGAACTTCTCGGATGATATCAGAACTAACAAGTAAGCTCTTTTATGAGCAAAATAAACCAGGACTTTAGAGGAGAAAAATTGAGAAAGAGAAAAGAGAGAAGTGAAGTTGTGATTTTCGGAGAAGGGAAAAGCCTCTATTTATAGAGGATGAGACCCGTGTAGTGTGACCGGTTTTGAAAAGTGAAGAAGAAGTGGAAGGAAACTGCTTGCACAATCCGCAGAGTACCCCTTGATTCGCGAGGAAGCAACCCCTCAACGTTCGAAATACAACCTTCAATGTTCGAAAGGCACGAGGATTATGTTCGTCTCCTTCACAAGTGGTGCCACGATTCAAGCTTCTGGAAGACATGGAGGAGTCGCCTAAAAACTGCCACAGATATGGGTTCAATGTTGAAGCTGCATTTTGAATGTTGAGGGCAGTTGCTTTCGCGCGGATCAATGGGGTACTCCAAGGATCATGCAAGTTGTTTCCTTCCACTTCTTCTTCACTCTTCAAAACCGCTCACCCACTACACAGTTCCCATCCTCTATAAATAGAGGCTTTCCTCTTCTCCGAAAATCACAACTTCACTTCTCTCTTTTCTCTTTCTCAATTTTTCTTCTCTAAAGTCCTGGGTTATTTTGCTCAAAAAAGAGCTTACTTGCTAGTTCTAATATCCTCGGTATCATCCGAGAAGTTCCTGTTGTATCCTGAGAGACTTGCACAATTTATCATGGATAAGGCCTTAAGGACAGTGATCTTTGACGCCTTCAAAATTTAATTTTATTTGTGTTTTCAGCCATCTTTTACAACAATCTTAAGAACTTATGATTGACGATATGAAAAATAAAGGTCTTTGCTAATACCAATAGGGTGTTCTGTTAGTGTCCTTATGACACTTTTGTTGACACCATAGTAGGTGTTAGTATTGATAGTGGGGCGACAAGGACAAGCATAGACTGAGGAGTGTTCCAAACAGGCTCTAATGCAAAATGCCATGGCCCACAGTAATTCAACTTGGTGGCGGGCAACTTTGCTATCGTCAATCATGTGGTTAGTCATGTTTCCCTTGAGTTGATGAAAATATATAACTTGAACTACGTAAAAAAAATCTACTGACCTAGATAAGCAGAAAACAAGATATTTCATTCCAATGCAGAAGCTGGTGTGATTGATATCAATAAAATAATTCCTTATTTTCTTACATGGTTAAAGTTATATGTTTTCATCAACTCAAGGGAAACATGACTAATTACATGATTGATGATATCATTACTCCTTGTTGTAAAAATTGTTGTAAGATATTTTTGGAAATATCATTACTCTTTGACATATAACAGGCAGTGTGATCTACAAGTTCTCATGCTCTTCCATTATCGTTGACCACAAGTCCTAAGCTCCTACAGTATTATCTAAAAGTTAGTATGCTGCAATGAATTCTATTTCTAATAATAATGTTTGAACCGTACACGTGTTTCATGTGCCATACCATAAAGTTGCAGGTAAAATTCAATCACAACACAATTAACAAGTTACCCAACAGCTCTCTTAACTGCAATGATTTCAATATTGATACTACCCAATTTTTTATTACATAGAAAAGGCTAACTGATGGCAACTTATAGTCACTAAATTGATAGGCAGTAGGTGTCGAAAATAAGGTGATGATGAAAGACAAACATTCAATGAAAACTATTAAATAAAAGTAAACTGTACAAGTAGTAAAAAAAATGTATTTAGTTGCTCCAATCATCAAATGTGCTACAATTTCCTAGCTGGGGGCTAGCATGTAGCTAGTAGGCGTATCAAGAGATTTGCCGAGATCCCTAAAAACTGTATTGTTTGTTCAGAGTTCATTCCAATGTTGATAAGAGAAAAATCCTAAATTTATAGATCAAATTCTAACCAGTTACTATAACAAAAGACATATATCATGTGAGTTGGGACATACAAAATAAAAAAGCAAACAAGAACATTATGAGTAACTCTACCAAATTTCTGGAAAATCAGGATATGGGCTGTTTGTCGTCATCATCCTCTGACATGTCAACTTGTAGCGGTCCCTTAATACCGCCACTGTTATCACCAAGAAGCTCCCGGGCTGCTTTCTCCAAAAAATCCTTGGCAGCTGCTTTAACAGATTGTTTTTCAGAAGACTGGTACTTCCTCTTTTGACCTGCCCTGTTTGTTCTCTCCCCTCTACTTATGTTCCTCATATTTTCCCTCTGCTCTGCAGAAAATAAACCAATATATTAAATTGAAAGAGACACAATAGGTAACCCTTGAAAGGAATAAAATAAGAACAAAACTTGGAAGCAATTCCTTAGATCCATTCAGCATTAGTTTCCGCTTAGACTTGGAATTTCACATCGAATCTATGATGATCTTTAGTACAAACCTTATTAACACAAGGCAAGATGAAACTCTAATTTTGATCACCAATCAACATCAAAAGCACCTCAAGAACAGCATCTAAGTTTTTGTCAATAAAACAAATTTACCACTCACCAGAAGTTAGGTCAGGCAGAGAGTGTTCTATGAAGCGTGTAGCCGCTTGATAATTCAAGGTAGTGGAAGGTCGCAGTGGAGCTTCACCAACAAAACCAAAAATCACTCCAACGAAAATAATTGACACTTGAAAAAACACATCTCCAAATAGCCATCATGTTTAATTTTCAACAAAGTCATTCAACAAATGGATAAAGCTAAACACATTTTTGAGAAAAGAAAGAAAAATGTACCTTTACTCAAATCAACCAAACGTTCCAGTTTGTCCTCGTACAAGCTTATCCTGTCCTGCGAAGACGAATATCAAACTCTCGTTAGCAATTGTTAAGGCTAAAAAAAGACACAATTGTCAGAAACTCACAAGCTCCGATTTGATGGGATGATCATCTGGGTGGACTCCACTACACCTCAAATTCACTGGAGAGAATGAAAACAGAAGAAAGAGAAAATCAAGGTGGAATCAAACTCGAAATAGCAACATTCATGATAAAAAAAGATGCGTTTTTTGGATTACATGCGAGAAGGGTAGAGGTGATTTTAGCGAGGATGAAGAGGGCGTTAGCGCGTTGAAGAGGGGGCATTTGGGAGAGGGTTTGAGGGTCGGAGAGAGACAAAAAGTCATTAAAATGCGTTCGGAGTAGTTGGAGGTTGGAGAGAGTGTTGTTGGCTGCATCCATAACCGGCTCAGGAACTGCACTGCTCTCACTTGCTTTCACCATTTTGAAATTCAGAGGTTGAAACAGAGAGAGAGAGGATGCTTGCTACCACCACTATCACACACAGAACACAAGTACAAGGTAGGGTTTGGTTTTTGTTTTATGCTACAAAATAGAAGAAAACAGAGAAAGTGTTTTTCGGTTGGTTGGTTGGCTGCACCTAGCAGCTGCTGCTTAGTCTTTTACATATAATCAGGACCAAAATGTTTGGTTTCGTTACACTGGGTTTAGGGTTCGGTTCCATTTGGGGTTTAAGATTCGGTTGAATCTAAAACGAGAAAATTAAATATAAAATAAGATAAATGAAAGTGATTTAAATTTGAAATAAGACTCATAATCTTCAAATTGTATATTATAATTTATAGCATAAAAATAAGTTATATCCAATTTACGAGGTTTTTTTTGGTCTATTTAACATACAATATTTCTGAATATATATATATATATATATATATATATATATATATATATATATATATATATATATATATATATAAACTAATATAATCAAAATTTAAAATATCAAATTGAATTACATTCAATATTATACAAAACATATTTTGAAATTAAGTGAACGAGTAATATTTTTTTTATTAAAATGTAATTTTTCAACGTAGCATATTTCACACTAGATGTTTAATTTTTCATTTTTACACGAAAATAAAATGCAAAATTAACATATTATTGTTAATACATAATGCAAGTATTTTGTGAAATAACATATTTCACACTTTAAAGTAACTATTCTGAAATAAAATACCTTTATTGATTGCCTATTAAAAAAGACTTTTATTGATTAAAAATAAATAAATTGCTACATCAACTAATATTTCTAAAGTGCCAAACAAAGAATGAACAAATTTTTTATGAAAACATTTTAATATATATATATATATATATATATATTAATAAAATGTTTTCACTTATAAATGAATAAGTGATGATTAGAATTTATCATTTTTCATAAGTAGCAGTTTTCTAATAAACATGTAGATATTTCATCACTGATAAGGTTGGATTGGTTTCCTCACCCATCACCTCGCAATCATAAGGTAAACCTTACCCAGTCACAATTTCATTACACCTGCTGATATTTTGGTGTCAAAAATATCCAAAACCCAAACTTGATTTTTGGCCAAGTCTCTGCCTCTCACCAAAAGTTTCTCTCCCTCTCTACTGTGCTCAGTTTGCATACCCAATTACGGTGACAGGTTCATACACTTTTGATTTGCCATCATCTACTCTTCAATGTGCTTGTTCTGAACTTTAGTTATCCTTTCGTTTGTTACTGTTGGACTTTTGTGTTTCTATGGCTGTCGTAGTGCCCCGGTCTTCTACCTGTTGTTGTGCTTTGGGTGACACCAATGTTTATGCTGTGAGCAATAATGGATTCTTTGGAGGAACCCCATTTGTCAAAATGAAATCTTTGCCAAATGGGTCTTTGGTAAACTGGAAGAAACATGGAAAAAGACAATTGGGTATCCGTGTCTTAGAGACAAGATGTGCCCCTGAAGCTGTTGAAGTAAATGGCAAGAGCAAAACTAGAGTGTCTTCTGAAGAAGTTATTGGCGTTTTGAAGTCAATTTTGGATCCCAATTCTGCTCTTTCGTATTTTAAGATGGTTTCCCAGTTGCCTAATCTTGTCCATACACCTGAAACATGTAATTACATGCTTGAGTTACTGAGGGGTCATGGAAGAGTTGAGGATATGGTTTTTGTTTTTGATTTTATGCAAGAGCAAGTGATTAACAGGAATCCGAATACATATCTGACTATCTTTAAGGCTCTTTCGATTAAAGGCGGGATTCGGCAAGCACCATTTGCACTTGGAAAGATGAGGCAAGCTGGGTTTGTCTTGAATGCTTATTCATATAATGGACTGATTCATTTCCTGCTCCAACCTGGCTTTTGTAAAGAGGCTTTGAAGGTTTACAAAAGAATGATCTCGGAAGGGATGAAGCCCAGTATGAAGACCTACTCAGCGTTAATGGTAGCATTGGGGAAGAGGAGGCAGACCGAAACCATTATGGATTTATTGGAAGAGATGAAAACTTTAGGTTTGAGGCCAAATATCTACACATATACCATATGTATTAGAGTGCTTGGGAGGGCAGGGAGAATTGATGATGCGTATGGGATTTTAAAGACAATGGACGATGAAGGATGTGGGCCTGATGTTGTCACTTATACGGTCCTAATTGATGCACTTTGTGCTGCAGGGAAACTTGATAAGGCCATGGAGTTATACACAAAGATGAGAGCTAGCGGTCACAAACCAGATCAGGTGACTTACATTACTTTAATGGGCAAGTTCAGTAATTATGGCAACTTGGACATGGTGAAAAGATTCTGGAGTGAGATGGAGGCTGATGGTTATGCTCCTGATGTGGTTTCCTATACTATTATTGTTGAGGCTTTATGTAAGTCTGGAAAAGTTGATCAGGCATTTGATATATTAGATGTGATGAAAGTGAAAGGGATTTTTCCAAATCTTCATACTTACAACACGTTGATCTCTGGACTTTTGAACCTGAGAAGATTAGATGAGGCTTTAGAGCTTTTCAGCAATCTGGAATCTTTGGGTGTTGAACCGACTGCTTATTCATACGTTCTTTTTATTGATTACTATGGAAAGTTGGGTGATCCTGAAAAAGCTCTTGACACCTTTCAAAAAATGAAAAAGAGAGGTATTTTGCCTAGTATAGCCGCATGTAATGCATCTTTATATAGTCTTGCTGAAACAGGTAGGATCAAAGAAGCAAAGTATATATTCAATGAGCTTCACAATTGTGGGCTTTTACCTGATTCTGTAACCTATAACATGATGATGAAGTGCTACAGCAAAGCAGGGCAAATAGACAAATCCACAAAACTTTTGACTGAGATGTTAAGTGAAGGGTGTGAACCAGATATAATTGTAATTAATTCTTTAATTGACACACTTTACAAGGCTGACCGAGTTGATGAAGCATGGAAAATGTTTGGGAGACTGAAGGATTTGAAGCTAGCTCCTACAGTTGTGACATACAACATTTTACTTACTGGTTTAGGAAAAGAGGGAAAACTCCGGAGGGCCCTTGATTTGTTTGGGAGTATGAATGAGTCTGGATGTCCTCCAAACACAGTGACTTTTAATGCACTCCTTGATTGTCTTTGCAAGAATGATTCAGTTGATTTGGCTTTGAAAATGTTCTGTAGAATGACAATCATGAACTGTAGTCCTGATGTTCTGACTTATAACACTATTATCTATGGTTTGCTCAAGGAAGGCAGGGCTGATTATGCATTCTGGTTTTACCATCAAATGAAGAAATTTCTCTCCCCTGATCGTGTAACTTTGTACACCCTCCTTCCTGGTGTTGTAAAGTATGGAAGTATTGAGGATGCAATCAAGATTGTCATGGAATTTGTACATCAACCAGGTTTACAGACAAGTAGCCAATTCTGGGCGGAATTAATGGAATGTATTTTAACTGAAGCAGAAATAGAAGAGGCCATTTCATTTGCTGAAGGATTGGTCTGCAATTCTATTTGCCTGGATGATAATTTGATAATACCTTTGATTAGAATCCTGTGCAAGCGGAACAAGGCTCTTGATGCTCAAAATTTGTTTGACAAATTCACCAAAACTCTTGGAATTCACCCTTCCTCGGAATCATATAACTGCTTGATGGATGGGCTTCTTGGAAGTAATATCACTGAACCAGCTTTCAAACTTTTTATTGAGATGAAGAATGCAGGTTGTTGCCCAAATATTTTCACCTACAACTTGTTGCTTGATGCTCATGGCAAATCAAAGAGGATTGATGAACTTTTTGAACTGTACAATGATATGCTCTGTAGGGGATGCAAGCCGAATACTATAACCCATAATATCGTCATCTCTGCCCTTGTGAAATCTAAAAACATAAATAAGGCATTAGATTTATACTATGATCTCGTAAGTGGTGATTTCTTTCCCACTCCTTGTACATATGGCCCTCTTATAGATGGCCTTTTAAAGGCTGGAAGATTAGAGGAAGCAATGAAAATTTTTGAGGAGATGACAGACTATCATTGCAAGCCCAACTGTGCTGTTTATAATATTCTCATCAACGGATTTGGGAAAGCAGGTAACGTTGACATTGCTTGTGATTTGTTCAAAAGGATGGTTAAAGAAGGGATAAGGCCAGACTTGAAGTCTTATACCATTCTTGTAGAATGCCTGTGCATGAATGGCAGAGTTGATGATGCTGTGCACTACTTTGAGGAACTAAAGTTGACTGGCCTTGACCCTGATACTGTTTCTTATAATCTAATGATCAATGGCCTTGGAAAATCGCACAGGTTTGAGGAAGCTCTTTCTCTTTTCAGTGAAATGAAGAATAGGGGAATCACTCCTGATCTTTATACTTATAATTCATTGATTCTCCATTTTGGAAATGCTGGAATGGTGGACCGAGCCGCAAAGATGTTCGAGGAACTGCAGCTTATTGGTCTTGAACCTAATGTCTTCACTTACAATGCTCTCATTCGTGGGCATACTGTGTCAGGGAACAAAGATCGAGCCTTTTCTGTCCTCAAGAAGATGATGGTTGTGGGGTGTAGCCCCAATGCAGGAACATTTGCTCAATTGCCTAATAAATGTTGATTTTACTGAGTAATCTCATGGGGCCTTTTCGTATATTCCTGATTCAAAAGGAGGCATGAAGGTATTAATGTTTTACCAAGAATGATTTTATGGAAACACTATGATTGATTTTACCTGATAGTTTGTGTGGAGTCTGATTGGCACTGTAAATGTTTACAAATCAACTGATTAGAAATCATCAATGATATGACTGTTAAGATGGTTATTCTAAAAGTGTACAGTATATTGTTGGGATATTGATAACAATCGTGGTTTTTGTAGGACCACTTTATCTTGGAAATGGTCTTGTATATTAGAATTGCATACCTCAATTTTTCAAGCTGGAAATTCCTGCTGATTAATGCTGAGAAATACTTGTGTAGAAAAGGCCTCCCCCATGTACTTGCAATAACTTTCGAGGATCAATTCCGAACATTAGACACTGAGTGTTTCTACCCACAAATATATTTCTACCCACAAATATATTTCATGTTCCTATTCAAACAATACGGTTGGGATTACTTAAGCTCGTACAATTTTTTTTTTTCGTGATTGCAGGCGTGGGCTTAGCTGCTACGTTAAAGATGAGGCTTTCGGTGCTGATGACTGAGGGGTGGGAATGGTGAAAGGGTGGGGGTGTATGTAGGGAATTAAGGTGTGATCGCATCACACCAAGATGTCAACCGATGATGAAATGTATAAAAACATGAGGATACTTGCACCAATTGTATAAAAAGATGCGCGAGCTTATTGAGGTCGTTATTGCCAAATAAAGGATCCTTAAGTTTTGTTAAGGTATTAAAAAGTGAGAAAGTAAGTTTTACAATTTCACACCATTATTTAATCATAAATCATACATCATCTAAGTTTATTGACTTTTATAATAATAAATACTAGTCAAAAAATAAAAGTTGGTCAATAAAAAAAATGTAAAAATAAAAAATAACTAACCTAATCCAAATCATCAGAAGCGAGATTGTTTAAATAATAAAACTATTGCTCCTTCTTGATATTGATAAGTTCAGTCAATACTTAAAAATAAAATTACTTCACAGCGATTGGATATGGCAAATATTACATTCACTATTTGTAATGTGCAGTGGTCTGTAACCTGAGAATGATCAAGCCTAGAGACTAATGCAGGAATAGCCAACTTTGCCTCCATTATCTACCTCACTCACGAATAGGATTTTTCAATTTTCTATGTATTCAATGGATACACCATAAAAGGCGCCACCTCTTATAGCTCTGTTCCTAAACAAAATGGCAAATATAGACCGTTTTGCATACAAATAGTGATATTGGTTTGCTTCTAAAACTTTAACACATTTAAGGAGATCAAATTACTAGGCGTCTTTATTTTTCTAAAAATGAAAAGCTGTGTATCAAAAGGAGTGTGTTACACTACTTCCAAGTCAAGAACCCCACCCGTTTTAGAATATGCCTTCTTTAGCGTAAAGACTTTTTACCTCCGAGCTAGTAGCATTCTTGCAAGTAGTTGATTACAAACTACAATTGCTGATGTTTGGGAGTCGCATGTTGAAAATGCAGAACCAACTAAGGTAGACACGAGAGAAAACAAACAGAAGTAAAACTGATATTCTTGGTAATCAGAATAGCTGTTGTGTATGATGTGAGATGAAGAGAAAATGACCATTCGGACGCATTCTAATCATTTGGTGCACACTACATATATTTAATATATGTGTTTATATATGATACAATATTTGAACTGTTGCTGACGAATAATGCTAACTTTCACTTCTCTCTAGTTGTGTTTCAGGTTCAGCTTGTCCGTTTGAAGAGGATTGCTCTTCTGTTGATGCACTGGACTGAGCAGGTCTCTTGAACTGCACCAAGATCATGGTCATATTGTCACATCCCTCGCCGCCGGCAGTTGATGGTGCCAAACACCGGTCAAGTACTCTTTCACATACAACAGAAAGTTTCGTTTCCTGCCACGTATAAAGTAATCACTCACATAAATTGTGGCACCAAAAACATTATCATCCAGACCATAAAAATTTAGGCACAAAACATTTACAGAATTTATCAGAAATGGCACAGTGCTAGAAATCGAGTAAAAGAAAATTGTTATTGTGAAAAAATGCATCAAGCGTCAAAGAACAGTGTGACTCTGTCCACCACAAGAAAGACTATATATTACTAAGAGGCCTCCTTTATTAATTCTCTTCAACAACTACAACCCCACAAATGGCGAAGTTCTTATCCGTCAAAGCACTCAGTACAGCATTAAATATCATGAATAAGCATACAGACATTCTTAATTGAGTTAATACTTTATCATCTAAGTAGAAAAGGGTTAAAACTAAGAACTCACCGAGTGCAATTGTTCATGAATAAAATCTACGAGTTGTTGACTTGACATGCAATCCCTGGAAATAATGAGAAACAAATTATTTTCAAAAAGGCAACTAAAGGGGCTTACGTAAGCAAATTACTATTTTCAGAATCACACTCAGTGTCAACAATACTTTTGTGGATGGCGTTGGCATGCTAAGACATCAATTTACATCTATCTGAAAAAGGGTAAATTAAAGCATTTGTTGGATGGAAACTGAAAATAGGCCAGTTCTTTGTGATTTCTGAAACTACAGGTGTTTGCATCAGTGTGTAATTTTAAAAGGAGATTGATGTAATTTACTCGTTTATAGGTATGAATCAAGAAACTCATTCCACCCACACAAGACACAAATAACAGTCACTACTGTGCCTAGAATGAAAATCCATTGGTACTTATCACACTTTAATAATGCAAATGACATCTTCTAAATACATCATAACATTTCGAATCAAATGGAGGGTGGAAGCCACAAGAATACCATATGCCATCACAAGCTAACACCACAAATTCATCTTCGTCGCAAAGCTCAACCTATAAAAAAATATCAAATCAACAATAATATATTAGTCCATAACAGATGCATACATAAAGTTCAATACTTTAGACCGCTAATAAGCCCTAGCCATGCATTTTATTATGCATCCTACCATTATATAGAAAAATAGAAACGGTGGCACATTTATCACTGAGGCAAGCTGAATTGTATTACAATAACAAACTTACAGTGTTTATGTCTGGATTGGCAGTTAAAATTTGTTTCTCAGCTGGAAGAAATTTATTCTGTTTAAATTCCATGTCACCTGCAGTTAATTGAAACTTATTAAAGAATGAAAACTTTATAACTCATTTCCATTTCCCCCTAAAAAATCCAAAGGAATATGTAACTTCACGAAGAAATTATCATCATGAGTACACATATACACTTTTGAAATCTACAATTATATGATTTTAAACCAATTTCCTTTTCGTGTAAAGAACCAACATAAAACATATAAAACACAACAGGTACACAAAATTCATGGATCTTCCTGAGCTAAAGATGCAGGAGCCCAGCCCAGGCAGTCCACTCAAGTTATAAATGAAAAAAAGAAACCAAAAAATTTTAAAAAGTTCACTGGCCCATAGATACATTACCAATAGCTCTTGCAAGATTTAAACTTCCATTAACTCGTCCAGCGTGAATAAAACCACCAGCTTTTAAGATTCTTTCCTTCTCAATCTCAAGATCAGGTTTGTGGTCTCTAGAAAGATTATACGCCTGTAGAAAACAGCCATAGCAAAACATGGTAACTAATTTATCTACAAGATCTATGTATAGTCTACAATAGAAGGGGGACAAACCATATTCTATGCCTTCAAAAGAGACCCCCTAATAACTTAGACCAGCCAAATTAAGCGGCAGACATTCCCAAATGTATAGTGCTTAGACAAATGAAACATAATTTTATGTTTATTTATACCTAAGTATATATCTGTCTGTGGATAATTTGCATAATTAATGTTCCAACAATTTCCACTCTGTAGTTACCTGACCCTTCCGAGATATCACACATCGTGAATCACCAGCATTTGCAACAACAAGTTGGTTGTTTCTAATAACTGCAACACAGGCAGTGCTTCCCGAAGTTGGTCCAGGAAAATCAGAATGAGGCCCCTGATTGCAATTAGTAAATTCAAATTGAGAGATATAGAAGAAATTTCTACTAAAAGCCACACAACACGCCCCAATTTACCAAGTATATATCTAATGAAGAAGTGATAGTGAAGAGTATTATTTAGAAGATCCATCTTCAAATGTCACACTTACCTCCTCAAAAGCCCAATCATCAACTTGGCAATTACCATCACTGCTTTTTGGAGACCAAATCAAACCTTCTATCATCCCAGTAAACTTGTTTATCTTATCCCCCAATATTGATAATTCCCTCCATCCCCTTTGACCACGCATCATCTCATCCATTCTGCATAATATTGAAAATAACAGTTTGTAACATTTTACTTTTGTACTATCGTTTTAGGGAACAGAGAGAGATATATAAGTAATCAATAGTTGGTTACTCTTTATTCTTTCTCAATTAGACCAGGAAAGAGAAGCAATGTAATATTGTACTCCATGTCTGCTCAATAATATCTAAGCTTAACAGGACAAAGTAAATTAATGAATACGCAAACCATAATCAGCAACTAATAAGTAAGCTACAACTTGTCATTTAAAAATGTTAAATATAAATTCTTCATACTCTTCCAATTATTCAAGTGCATAAAATAAAACAAACCTAAGTAAATTTGACAGGGACCATTGCTAAAGACATTTCTTAGTGTATTAAATAAAGAAATAAAAAGATAAAAAATAAGAACTACAAAACTGAGATCTTAGCCGATGAACGAAATTGAAAATCTTCAATAGAACAAAAGTTCAACTCCTTGCAAGGATGAAACATTGAAACCAGTTTGTCTTTTAATTGCAGAATTCAGGCACTGCCAATAAGTACTATATAGAAGTGGACACCTTTTTAAATCTAACCTTAAAAAGGATTTCTGAAGGGAGGTTCCTAAATCTCCAGTCATGTATGCTTCACTTTTGAGCACCTCCTGGTGAAGAAACTTCGCACAAAACTTCGCAACCACCTTACCTGAAATTTTGGGATTCATGACCATCCATAACACAATTGATTTCAAACTAGAAATAATTAATGAAGTATTTTCCTCTTGTTTTGTTGGGGATTATTGAAATTTGTACCACAAGTCAAATATATGACACACAATAGTAAAAACCCAAGTAGTAGAGGATAAGCATAAATGGACCTTGATCTTTTCTACCATAAAAAATGGTTTGAAAGGGGCAATCATTATCTGTTTGAAAATCAATTCAATAAATAGAGCATAAGTATAGACGCAATTTACAACCACGGCAGAAAATACAGTGGACCAATAGATGGAAGCCCTGTGAGGTTCTATCTTGAGAAGCTAGAATCAAGGAACACAAGTTACAATGGTGTAAATGGGATTGAATGAAAAATGGTAATGCACCAGGGTCTTCATGCATGTCACAAATTATAATCCACGCCCATGTCAGAAAAGATGAGAAACTTTTTGAAATTTAATTCATGCCACAAAAGTTGAAATCAACTGCAACTAGAAGCAACACAAAGGTTAACTTTATGAATTCTTCATAATATAAAAACAAATTTTACTAGAAAAAAAAAAAGAGAAATACCATTTAGACCATGGTTTGGGTTCCGCGGAAGTATCTCTTTTGTGAATATTCAGAGAAATTTTTTTATTAGATTATATAGGGCTTACAAATTCCCATTTTCTTTTCCTCTTTACTTTCTCTTTTGGAAGATATTGTAAATTACTCTTCCGAGCCTTCTTAGACACTTAAGGGAGGTAGGATTAGGAGTGCGAGATGCTATCCAAAGAGATGGAGTGGAAAAAGTAAAATACCATCCTAACGTGCTAAAAAAACATCTGTAAATTAGTAATAAAGTAGTAAAAAAAAACGGCATTCTACCATAAAAGTGGCAAAAAATTTCAAACCTCACCTCCATGACCATCATAGACACCAAAATATGAAGTCGAGTCATCCAGATCAGTATATGCAGCATGCTAACAAATGAAAAGAGAACAAAAAATCAACAACATATTAATGAGCAATTTGAGTGAAAAATAATATTACATTTACTCCTGAGATCACATTTCACTAAACAAATCATTGCTACTTTAGAAATGATAAGGCAAGCTCAATTATGCATTACATGAGATCAACCAGGTATTTTACAAATATATTATTATCGCCACACACTATTGTAAAAATCGCTAGAAGAATGAGACTAAGGAAATGCTGGGACTTCCACCTTTCTTGGAATTTACTAACAAATATTTATCTCTTTCTACCATGATTAAAGAGAGTAGAAACTGTAAAATGTCCCATGTGAACTGCATGCATAAATATAAAAGAACAAGTTAAGCCTATTAACCACAAAGCACGAAATCTTGAGGATTACAGTCCATCTTTATCCAATAAAACATTTTCCAAAAACTAGTGAATCCATAAACCATAACATTATTGAAAGAGAAATGCTGGCTACACACTCTTTTAATGTTTATATGCCTAAGGCAACGATGTGTTGCTGGAGTAAGCCCAACAGCCTAGGCAAAAATTGTATTGTTATTCCTTCTTATTGGTTGAAATTTATCAAAATTAAAAAAAAAAATTGTGGATCTCACATCTTACTTAATGACTCGTGATTTTGTGATCTCCAATAAATTTTAACATCCAGTAAAGTGTGTTAGGGCATCTCCAGTGAGAGCAACTCACATGAGTTGCTTCACACATTGGAAAATGTGAAACATCGGTCCCACAGTGTCATCATCTTCAAGCAACTCACATTTAATTAGTTCCAATTGAAGAAATTTTAAACAACTCCAAGCAACTCATTATTTTATATTCTTTTTATTTAGACTTGATTATGATATATAATAATATTTATTAAGATAATATTTTTTATTTGTAAGCAAGAGTTGTTTACAATCAACTAAAGCTTTTTTTAAGCAACTTTCATTATCATGTTAACACCATCCAAAGGTAAAGTTGCTTGAAGCAACTCTAAACATTTTGGGAGCATCTCCCACTAGATAGATATGCTCCTATAAAGTATATTGCTAGCAGTCTTTTTATTGAAAATATGTCATTCCACATGTCATACTAGTTTTTAACAAATTGAGGCACAAATGGAAAAGGGGGGAAATGATGCTGCAGCAAACATTACCGTCTAATGCAACTACACAAATAAATGGGATCAATCTAGGACTAAAACAAAGTTCAAATATTGACAGATACCAAGTAGCATAATACCCAATAAACTCAGGATACTTCTTACTAGACATTGCCATAATACCAAGTGGTTTATAGTTATTCACTTTGGAATTCTGGATTTATATGCAAAAGTCATTTGATTTATAAACTAGCAACTTTCACAATGATTACTCACGGCATCTTCCATTGTTGCACGCCACCCTTGCATGGATGATAAACCATATCTAAGACGCTCATTTTCACCATCTTCAGAAAACTTTTCAGTTTTGGGAGTACTGAGATATATTCCCATTCCGAACTGAATTAAAAACAACAGACACACATTAAGTTTACTTTCTCCAAATAAAAGAAGCCTTAAATCAAAAGGAATAATAGATAGGAGAAATAGTGCGTCATTGATAATTTTCCTATGACTGCAAATGCTGCACATAAATAAATAGTAACACAAGAAGCAAGCAAATAAATAAACCTGTTCTTAAGAAACAAATCAAATACAATGCGCAGACTTCATACCAGATGGATATTCCATGAAATAAACACAGAAAATAGCAGCAACTGCTTTGCAAGAGCAAAAAAATTGAAACACCACTATGTTGGAAAGGATAGTGCACTTGCATCCAATGTTTTGAAACCCAAACTGGTGAGAAGTTTGGGTTCCAATACAATGTAGTCAATGGCACTAAAATACACCCTGAGGCACTAAAAGGGGTCAGCCCCACTTCAAAGACATTAAACAATCTTTGAAGGGTCAACCACCTAATCTGCCAACCGTGATGCAAAACAGAGTTAAATAGTAAAGAATCAAGACGTTAACAGAATAAGTAGTCGTTGGACTTTGGGACTCTTGGCAGTGTGCACTATAGGGCACTATAACGCCTCAACGCGCTTTATGCCTTTAACTACCTCAGTATAAAGAATTAGATAACAAACCAGAGATCAAGCTTGTTCACGCTCTAGTTGGTTAAACTTGAAAAAGATTCTGGATTGTTTGTTCTAGTTTTGAATATATTGATTTTGATTTCACCATAGTGCCATAGATAATACAACAAAAGTAACATATTTGTGAGAAGTTAAGAAAAAATGTTCAAGACAGCAAAAGACAAAGGAATGGAGAGAAATGCAAGGAAAACTTCGGCAATGCTGCATTCCAATAATGGTTTAGACAAAAGATAAGAAAATGCTTTTCATGTCTGAAACTAAAAAGAAGACTCCAGCCACCAAAGAGCCATCTAAGCTTGTACTTTTATCTTCTTCACTCACAAGATTCAAGCAAAACTAGCATTCATACAACAGTAATGGAAAGACAAAAACATATCTGTATTGGAAATTGCTTCAATTCCTAGGGAATTAATCTCTAGAACAGCTGAATAGTCAGATTCAAGATTAGTGGTTTATTGTTGTTCTAGGATGTTACATTTCTCCTCGCAGCTCTTAAAAGTAATTGAATCTGAAATTATTGTAATTAGAGACGCTGCTGAGTGCTTCTCCACTCAAGCATTTTTCCAGAAAATTACATTGTTCAACTGTATGAAAGAAATAACTGTTTGCAATAAATAAAATAAAAAAAATTGACTAAGTTTCATGAAAGTTCAATAAAAAGAGAAGCATGACTTCTGATAAATTGGACAACGAACAGTAACAACTTTAAAGAAAGGATTAGCGAATTTAAATCTTGATTCAGCAAAGGAATTTCTGATCAAATCCACGAGTTTTAAGAATCAGCGAAAGAATCACAAAGAGAATAATGATAAGAAATACAAATTGAAAAAAAAAAAAAAATACGAGTGTAGATGGCGAGTTGTGATTGGAAATTATGAGTCAACAGTTTGGGAACAGAATGAATAACGAATGAAAAGAATCGCAACTAATCGAAATCTTCGATTTGAAATGAGAAATAGAAAAAGAAGAGATCAAGAAGAAGAGGTACCTGAGTGTGAGGTGAATTGATAGGGAAGTGAAGAAGATTGATTAGAGAAAAGGAATTGGGAAGAGAGTGTGAAGAATTCAATGTGACTGTTCAAAGAGTAACGCCTTTTTCAATCTTTCTCTCTTGATTTTTGTTTGTTCTTATCCCTTTCTTATTCCCTCTTTCTGTTTCAACTATTATACACAAATGGCAAAATAATAAATAAATTGTAAAAAAGATAATAAAAGAAAAAACTGATATGAACAATACGATCAGAGCGTTGAAGCAAAATCCATGGCCCGGATTTGACTCCAGCCTTCTGATTCGATCTGATTCGTTTCCAAATATGACGTCATTGTTTATCTCATAATAACTGTTTAGAACAAATATACAGATATTTTTGTCCAACCTTATCTTATATTTTTAGTATGTATGTTATATGATAAAATGTTTTTGTATAATAAATAAATAATGTTTTGATATATAACTAAGTCTCTTAGTGTCTTAGTGTCGGTTATATAATATGAATTATTCATCCTGAAAAATAATTATTAATATTTTACAGATTTTAGAAACACATAAAGTGAGTATTTTTCTGTTCAGATATAGTTATTATTATTTTTATTTAATGTATGAATTTTTTATTTATTGTTAACTATAAAATTTAAATTATTCTAAAGATAGTAAAAAAAATCTTAAAGAAATATAAGTATCTAGTTAAAGACAATAGTTTTATATGGAGAAATTAACTAAATACAATAATGTGTGAAACAAATGAGAAGATAAGAAAATATTGAGATTTTTTAAGATGTTTAATAAAAATGTTAAAAATTATATTCTAAATTTAATAATAAATATTCAAATGTTTTGATTATTTTGTAATACTTTTATCCATTTTTCACTTGTGACGTTAGAAAACACTTAATATTTGTATACTATAAAAAAATTATTATATAAGAATATAGAAAGATATCTTCGTGTTATCAAGTGAGATAGTGTGAGAAGATAGTTTCTTTATAAAAACAAGTTACAAGGAATTTAAATTTAAAATATTAAATCAAATAATTTTTATTTTATTCTAACAATGTTTTTATTATATAAAGAAAACGTTATATTTTTAACATATTAAAATTAAGTTCACATAAAAAAATATATTTTATTATAATATACAGTATCTGCGGGATTCAAGCCGAGCAAATATCTTCCTCCATTTCATATTTTATGACTTTGTCAAAATAGTTTTTGAAAGTAATTTTTTAATAAAAAAACTAAAACTTTATCAAAATTTTAAAATTAAATATTTAATTTTTATTATTAGTTTCTTTAACATGTATAATATTATTATTTAAGAAATAGAATATTTAAATTTCTTCATTTTTCTCTTTCTACAAATAGATACCTTAAACTTTTATTTTATCTTGATAAATTATTAAATTTATCTCATTTATAAAGACACAATGAACTTTAATTTGATTTTATTTGATCTTTGAATTTCTTTATATTTTTAAATAGAAGTATAAAATTTTATTTTTTATTTTAATTAATTCTTAACTTTTCAATTTTTTATAAATATTTTATCTATTAGATTTATGTTAAATAATTAGCATTGATTTTAAAGAAATTATTAATGTTTTTTACAATTTATTTTTGTGTAGTAAAATATTATAAATATATTTTTAAAAAATAACAAGAAAAAATGAAAGGTCTATTTGATTTTTTTATCAAAAATTTTATTATGTTTTAATGGTTGTAAATCATTATATATTTTATTTAAAAACTGTACAAAATTATGATTATAATTCTTTAATATATTAGTGATATTTTAATTGATTGTTGGGAAATTATACTCACCTCACACACTTCGTAGTTATTAAATTTAATGAGTATTGTTTTTTTTTTAATTAAATAACTATAATAATTTGGGTGAGTAATATAATGTTAAATTTTTTGTATTGATA
>Ga0209489_102860_pt1 | contig 34484 bp, 23 predicted proteins | sample SiratrowhiteBW_FD_187527 | JGI IMG/M metagenome (GOLD analysis project Ga0209489, IMG submission 187527) | Root nodule microbial communities of legume samples collected from California, USA - Siratro white BW (SPAdes) (version 2) | ecosystem: Host-associated > Plants > Roots > Nodule | place...
TCGGATGCGTGGCATCCGATTCATACCCATATCGTCTTCTCCGACGAAGCTTCACCCCCGGCGACCACCCAAACACCAAATTACCTACTCTAATTATCAATACTACTCACACATTACTAATAAACATCAAAAATTTCTTACCTTTCACTTGTTTGAACCTTCTATTGATATCTTTGCCTTCTCTCCTCCACTGTTTTTCCACACAATGCAATTCGGACACGCACAAGCACAATGTTCACTGAAGTTGAAGGTGTGACGACGGTGAACAAGTAAAAAAGATGAATCAGATGTTGCAACAATAAACAATGGAGCAATGGAGCAACTCTGAAGGAAGAAACACGAAACGGATGAACAAGAATGACGCTGCCAATAGGTTAAGGAGGTTAAGGAGGTGAAGGAGGTGAAGGGCATTTACATATTTTCCTATTTTTCAATTAGGGGTATATTGGTATTTTTCTGTGGCTTATGGAGGTGCAGGAAGAGTGTATTGGGGTGCATAAAGAATTTGTCTAAACGAAATGCTTTCTTAAGTGTGTTGTTGCCTCTCTCTGTCCTATTTAATTTTTAAAAATATAAAACCACCGAAAATCAAGAGTGAAGAAGAGAGAGTGAGGTTAAAACAAAATTTTCGCAGTCATCTTTTACAAAGAACAACCTTAGATGTTCTGACGATCTGATGGTGAAATTTTGTCCAATCAGGCTGAAATTTTAACCGCAGGTTCATCTCTTATTGTTCCTCAATTTGTCCAATGTGATTGCTCATCGGAGTTCTGCAGAAGCGTCAGAAATTATGTGAAGTGCTGCTAACCGCAGCAAATTTCTGCCAGCGTGAATACTCGTTGTTTCAACGATCCGACGGTGAAAACATCTCTGATTCCTCTGAATTTTTTACTGGAGCTTCCTAACTCATACTGGTTCATTTTGTCTGGTGCGATTTGAAATTGAAGCTGTATCTGAATCGCAGAAAATTTGGGAACAGAGAGCATTATTGACTAAAGAGATTCTTGAACTCTTACTTTGTTAAATTCCTAATTGTTTATAGTTCAGACTATTGTTGGTGACCACTTGAGGATTAGGAGGAGTTTAATTGATATGCTCTATGATTAAGTTTAGAAAGACTTATTGTATCTGTTGATTTGGTATTAGTGGAGTATTTACCGTTTTGTGGATTTTTTAATCTCCTTTGAGAGGGTTTTCCCACCTTAAATATTGGTGTTGATTTCTCTTGTGTTTTTGATTGCGTATTGGATATTAGTTGGTTGATTGACTACATTCAAGGTACTTCCGTATTGTATGGTTGGTAGTCCATTCTATTGTTTCCGCTACAGTACCTTATCAGAGTGGTATCAGAGCTCCTAGATTTGGGGCTTGTGATTTGGTAAACAATGGAAGCTAACACCACTAGAATGGTTACTCTGAATGACTCCAATTATAATATCGGGAAGGCAAAAATGGCTCTGATAAGGTACTGCAGCGGAAACAATAAAATGGACTACCAACCATACAATACGGAAGCACCCTGAATGCAGTCAATCAACCAAATAATATCCAATACACAATCAAAAACACAAGAGAAATCAACACCAATATTTAACGTGGGAAAAACCTCTCAAAGGAGATTAAAAAACCCACAAAACGATAAATACTCTACTAACACCAAATCAACAGAGACAATAAATCTTTCTAAACTTAATCACAGAGCATATCAATTAAACTCTTCATAATCCTCAAGTGGTCACCAACAATGGCCCGAACTATCAACAATTAGGAATTTAACAAAGTAAGAGTTTAAAAATCTCTATACTCAAGAATGTTCTCTGTTCCCAAATTTTCTGCGATTCAGATACAGCTCAAATTTCAAATCGCATCGGACAAAATGAAGCAGTATGAGTCAGGAAGCTCCAGTAAAAATGTCAGAGGAATCGGAGATGTTTTACCATCGGATCGTTGAAACAGCGAGTATTCACGCTGGTAGAAATTTGTTGCGGTTAGCAGCACTTTACAGAATTTCTGGTGCTTCTGCAGAACTCTAATGAGCAATCCCACCGGACAAATTGAGGAACAATAAGAGAGGGCTTCGGTTAAAATTTCAGCCTGATCGGACAAAGTTTCACCTTCGAATTGTCAAAACATCCAAGGCTCTTCTTTGTGAAAGATGACCATCCCAATGATGTTTACCAAGATTCGAGAGAAACCGACTCACCATACCAACCGCATGAGCAATGTCTGGTCTAGTACACACCATAGCATACTTCAAGCTTCCAACAACTGAGAACTTTCTCCATTTCTTCTTTCTCTTCATCTGAAGAAGGACATTGCTTAGTACTCAATTTGAAATGAGGAGCAAGAGAACTAGCAACAAGTTTAGCCCCATCCATGCTAAACCTTTGAAGCACCTTCTTTATGTACTTCTCTTGTGACCGATAAAACTTTCTGGAATCTCGGTGTCGAGTAATTGTCATCCCTAAAATTTGTTTTGCATGACCCAAATATTTCATAGCAAAGAACTTACTCAACTGTTTCTTCAGCTCATTAATCCTGGAAGTGTTTTTGCCCACAATCAAGATATCATCCACATAGAGCAAACGAATGATGAAATCATCATTAGAGAATTTCTGAATGAACACACAATGATCTGAAGTTGTCTTCTGGTAACCGTGCTGCCCCATAACAGATTTGAATTTTTTATACCACTGTCTTGGAGCCTGCTTTAACCCATAAAGACTTTTCTTCAGTTTGCACACGTAGCCTTCTTTTCCTTTAGCTACAAAACCCTCTGGTTGCTCCATATAGATCTCTTTGTCTAAATCTCCATGAAGAAAAGTTGTCTTGACATCCATCTGCTCAATCTCCAAATCAAGAGAAGTTGTTAAACCAAGCACTGCACGAATGGATGACATCTTCACAAAAGGAGAGAAAATCTCCTCAAAGTCAACACCTTTCCTCTGGCTAAATCCTTTGACCACTAATCTTGCTTTGAAGCGAGGCTTGAAGCTGTGATCTTCATTCTTAATCTTGAACACCCACTTGTTCTTCAAAGCTCTCAAGCCTTTGGGCAGCTTTACCAACTCATAAGTATCATTCTCGTGCAGAGACTTCATTTCATCTCGCATGGCTTCAATCCACTGAGCCTTGTGTTCATCTTCCATAGCCTCTTCATAACATTCAGGTTCTCTCCTGTCAGTCAGCAAAACAAACTCATTTGAAGAGTACCTTGAAGAAGGCCTTTTGTTTCCTGTAGACCTTCTAAGTGCAGTTTCAAGAATTTCCAAAGTTGGTTGTTCATCATTAGCATCATCACCAACTTCATCATGCAGTGGATCAACTGTTCCACCTTCAATTGCACCTGTATCGTGTTGATCATCTTCAGCTCTATCATCTTCTATCATAGGTGTAGAAGGAGTAATATCCAAGTCTGAGACATCATCACTAGGCTGGACCACTGGTATTTCACCTTTGTCAACATCTTTCAATGTCTGATCTTCAATAAATACAACATCCCTACTTTGAATTACCTTCTTGCCAACAGGACCATAGAATTTGTAGCCAAATTCATCCATGCCATATCCAATAAAAATACATTGCCTAGTCTTTACTTCAAGCTTGGATCTCTCATCTTTGGGAATATGAACAAAAGCTTTACAACCAAAGACTCTCAAGTGATCATAAGAAACATCTTTACCTGACCACACATTCTCTGGCACTTCATGCTTCAAAGGAATACTTGGTGATCGATTAAGGACGTAAACAACAGTGCTCAAAGCCTCCCCCAAAAGGAGTTTGGCAAACCTGCTTGTGACAGTAAGCACCTAACTCTTTCAACTAGGGTTTTGTTCATCCTCTCAACCAAACCATTCAACTGAGGAGTCTTTGGTGGAGTTCTCTGATGTCTGATCTCATGCATTTTACAATATGCATCAAATGATCCCAAATATTCACCTCCGTTGTTAGTGCAAATGCATTTCAACTTCTTCCCTGTTTCTCTTTCCACCAGAGCTTGAAACAGTTTGAACACACCCAAAACTTGATCTTTGGTCTTTAAGGTATAGACCCATAATTTCTTGGAATGATCATCGATGAATGTAACAAAGTAGACAGACCCTCCAAGTGTCCGTGTCTTCATAGGACCACATATGTCAAAATGCACCAAATCAAGTATCTCTGACTTCCTTGAAGGTGGGTGACTCTTGAAAGAAACTCTATTTTGCTTCCCAGTAAAGCAATGAGAACACTTCTGCAAATGTGTCTTTCTAATCCCTAGCAACATATTCTTCCTGGCTAAAGTGGACATCCCCTTCTCACTCATATGACATAACCTCTTATGCCACAAGTCAGTTCCATCAACTTAGCTGCATGAACAACATCTTTTACAATTTTAGCTTGAGTTATATAAAGTGTAGAGTGTTTAGAACCTCTACCCACAACCATGGAACCCTTAGTGAGCTTCCAGCTATCACCTGAAAATAAGATGTCATAATTCTCATCACATAACTTACCAACAGAAAGTAAGTTTAATCGGATGTCTGGAACATGCTTCACGTGCTTCAAAATTAGTTTAGAGCCATTGGACATCTCCAAGCAAACTTGTCCAACACCAGAACATTTTGCTACACCTTCATGAGTCATTTTCACGTTGCCAAAATCACTAGGAGTATAGGAGTTAAACAAACCTCTCCTGGATGTCACATGAACTGAAGCACCACTGTCAATCACCTAATTGATTGAGCTATCAACAAGATTTACAGACTCAAATTCTTCAACTAAAAGAAAGTCAGTGAAAATTACATTAACTTTGTCTTTATAGTTGTCATCTCTCTTTTTACCCTTGTCTTTGCTAGCTTTCTCATTGTTATTCTTCAACTTCCAACAATACTTCTTTGTATGCCCCTTTTTATGATAATAATAGCACTCAACATTTTTGTATCTATCTCTGAACTTGCTCCTACTTTGATATATGTTTTTAGGGCACTTTTAATAATTTAATGTAAAAATTGTATAATTCTAAAATTTAGATGTCAAAATTTGTAAAATTAAGGTTTAGTATTAACATTCCATAAAATGTAAATTTTAGTTATAAAATCTGCAAGCGTAAAACTGTAGTAATAAAATATTTAATTAAGCTTAAAAGTTACTAGCATTATTATTGTCCTGAAATAGTCGTTTAATTAAAGAGAAAAGAAACATCTTTATAATTAATATCCTATTTTTGAGTAAACCTTCAACAATAACTTATATTTCCTAACATTACCATCAAAATTACAATAAGCAACTTTCATTTAATTATTTAAATAATTTAATTTCTTATGCTTTTGTCCCTTTAATTTTGAATATTTGAATCCATTAGTTTTTTTTCTTCTAAATAGATGGTTTCCACTTACTAAGGTTATTGATTGTAACTGAACACCGGAAAGACTTGTACACCTTTCAATTCAATAGATGATTCCATACAAATATTATATTAATTAAATATGTAATGTGGTAAATATTTAAAAGAGGATTTTTTTTTTTCCTATCATCATGCTTATATCTTGTCCGAACATAATTCTCTTTAATAAAAAAAAATGCATCTTATATAAAGATAGCGATTAAGGCTGCTATGTTTTCACATGGGAGAGAGACAAAGAAACACAGATAAACTACCGTTAAATTAATGTATATTTGGTTGTGTTTGAAGACTTAAAAGTTGATGATATGTCCACATGAGATATAAAGAATACAAACCATTCTTAATTAGTGTCCATTTGGATTTATGTTTGAAGACTTAAATAAATATTTTAGATGTAGAAAATAAAATTGTATAAATAATTTTAATTTAAATGTAGATGATAAATTGGTATTAATGAAATCAAACATTAACATATTCGGGTATATACGTTATAGGGCATTTATATTGGTGGGTCTCCCATAAAATATGGGCACCACCCTTCTTGTCTATGAATGATTCATTTGAAAGTACCACAACCAGCAATCGAATTTGATCATCTCCATCATATTGGGTTTGAGTGTATCATGATGAACCTATAAAGGGTGAAATTATTAGAAAAGACTGTTTTTATATGCCATTTTTTTTTTTTTTTTTGTGTGTGTGTGAATGAAATATCAACTAAGGGAGCCACAGCATGATCAAGTAAGGAGGTATGTATGCAGTAAAATTGTAGGTTTTACATGAACTTATAACAAAAAAAATTATGGTTTTTATAACTTTTTCACGATGAAATAATTTGTAAAAATGTTACTTTTAACTTGTAATATTCTGTGAGCAACATATGTTGGGACATGGTCTATGCATTGGAAAAAAATGTTTAATGATATTTATAAGTTATTTTCTATTTATATCTTTAAATTGTATGGTAAACTGAAGCTAAATTGTAATTTTGATCATATTTAATCCTAATTGATGGTTTTAATCTTCAAAATTTTGTAACTTTATCTAATGTGTCCAATTTTACATTTTTTTTTCATTCGAAACTTAGACTTAACATATAAAAAATCTCAATTAATTAAAATAAAAAATAAGCTATATAAAAAAAATGAGAACTGAATCAATATTTTTTTTTAATTGAAAGACTACAATTGTGGGGAAAAACATCACAAATGAAAATTAAGAAAGACTGAAACTATAATTTAGCTTAAAAATTTATAAAAGTAAGTTGTTTCTATTTCTCTGCATTTCATTATATAATTTATAAAATAAGTTATTTTAACTTATAATAATATAGTTAACAAATGCTTTCGTATAACAAAACTTTTTATTTAATAATCAAAACATAAATAAACTACTAAATACAGCTAAAATTCAAGCATACTGGTTTTCCACCGTTTTCCTCACCAAGCTTATTTAGTAGCTCCAAATATCATTAGCTAGATGACAAATCCTTCAATTGTCTCTCATAAAAAAGATAGGTTTAGAACTTCACACACATAAAAATGGATAAAATAAAATAAAATAAAGTCCTGCAACTGTTATAAGCATCTTTGTCACCAATCTTGTAATAAAAGGATGTCCTAGTCGGTGTTTCTACTTCGCAGTGGCACTGAGGAAGATGCTACCTGTGTCGTTGTGTGGTCACCCTGTCCCCTTGGCCTTACATGCTCTAACGAAGAAGGTGGCTATAGCTAGCGTAAAATTTGGGTTTGTTTTCACTGTCACTGTCTCAAAAAGTCATCTTTATGTGCCGTAACGAGCAAGACATGCACTGTTTAAGAAAACCAAGTTGGTTGTTTAATGTAGTTGTAGTTAATACAAACCAAGTTCACTGTGTAGTTTATTTAGTTTTCTTTGGTCTTCGTTCAGAATTCCGTGTTTGCATGATTCGAGAGAATATGTACTATAATAGTGTATTAAACTTAGTATAAAACTCGCGATTTATGGCAACCAATGCAAGAACGTAGCTGAACATATATATAAAAGTTGTATCTTACGTTGTATTTCCCTTAGACGCTACTCTTCTCCCTCTTTCGAGGTCTATGCAATTAGTATACTTTGATTTGTTGACCCAGAAGTTTCTGCTACGTTATATGATATGATGCAAAATTGGAGTTTGAGATTCAACAAGAAAGGGTTGTTTATGTGGTTGACTCTCCATAAGTCTCACATGAGTCCCGTGGTACGTGGTCCCTGGTTAGATGATAAGCAAGAGCACTCGTTCCAAAACTCATGAAGATCTTGAACAAGTGTTCACTAAAACGCATGGATCATGAACAAGTGTTCATTTAAATAAATTCTTATATTTTAAGTTGTTCTTCCAAATTGTAGTTTGTGCAAAAAATTTAAACACAGAGTTAAAGTTATAAGTTTTAATTGATCCATGTGTTTGGGTTATTGTTATTTTGACAAATATTTTGTTTACATAAATTAAAAATGCTAATAGTAAGACCGGTTAGTTTAAATGATCGACGAGTTTTCAATAGATTTTTAAGAATATTCTGCAAATATTCCGATATTCAAATTAATTAACGGATTATACAGTATTTTGAATGAGAGTAACATTAGCTCACGTCTTGAAATCATCTTCTTTTACATGTTCTAAATCATAATCGTCATGTATTCTCTTTTAGTAATATGTTAGTAGGAAGATTTTCACTGTCGAGCGAAATCTGAAGATATAAGTCGGCCCGTTAATACACTACTGCCTGCTGAACATTATATTATTTTCTTTTCACTGGTATTCTTAACTCACACACATTTATATTTGTAGTTTTGCTTTTAAGTCTATACTCTCTTTTAATGTTAAAAACAAATTCTTGAACAGAAACATTATGGTTAAACATTCATGGTTCAGGTCCAGAATATTAAATGGGTTTCCAGCGGGTTCTTTAGTTAGTCCCACAAAAACATGTGCTATGTTTGAGACATGACCTATGTGTACGAAAATATTCGATAGGTAGACAAAAGGATATTATTATATACTTATCGTTATTTGTTGAGACAATTTTCTGCATGGACCAAAGAGCATCAAGAGTAGCCGAATACAACTAATAATGCCTAGTGCATATTTGGTTTGAATTAATGTATGGACAGAAAGAATCAGGGTGCTGATAATTGGTTGGATTAATTAGTTTGTATTACTTTAGATACTAGTTATAATTAATATAATTTTTTAACTATAATTACACTTCACTGTTATTATAAATTATTTTTTAATTTTTTATATTAATATATTTTAACTTCAATTGTTAAATATTTCCTTTACTTCTTTCTTCTTAGTTTGTTTGTTTTGATTTTTTTTTATTTTGTTTAGTCTTGCCAAAGAGTCTTAATGTGATTATATTTATTATCATATGTTGAGTAAATAAAATAATGAGATATATAAGATAATTGCTATGGAAAAATAGAATATTAAATAAAGTAAAAGTTTAGTTAATAAAGAACAATAAATATTTTTTATATTTCATTAATACAACATTTAAATAAATTTAGATTGCACAATGTAATAAATTTTAAACTATAAAGGAGGTTAATTAATGAAACGTATAAAAAGTATTAGTCTAATTATTTTAATTTTTATTAAAAAAATTTAAACAAAATTAATATAGCTAAATTTTTTGTTTAATAAGATGGTTATTTTATTATATTAAAAATGAAATATATTAATACTTATTGTACTGAATTAATTATTTATTTGATATTATATATATATATATATATATATATATATATATATATATATTTATTTTTAAATATATATATAAATATATATATATATATATATATATATATATATATATATATTAATTTGGAAATATAAATATAAACTTATATCGAAAGGTAAATATTTATTTAAATGTAACGTATAAAATTTTAAAAATATAATGTTTTTATTACCTTAATTAGATTTTCGACCTAATCCATCTTATCCAAATATATATTTCAACTCTCTTTGAAATTATTACTTTTTCATGTTATATTACATTTTAAAAATAAATCAGTGGAACAAATTTGTTTTGTTTTCTGAAGTGAGCTTTTTTATTTAGTGTCATTTTGTATCTTTAGTTGAAAGATCTTAAAATATCAATTCAATTTTTTATAGAGCTAAAATAACATTTCCTTTTTACTTGAATACAATTAAAATTAATAAATTTATGTCAATTAAAATGTTAATTAAGTAATTTAATTTTCTCAATTTTATGTAAAAATGGATTTAATCCTCTAAATCACCTGTATGGAAAACTTCAATTGAAAGAAATGTGTTTCACGTGAATACTTTATTTTCTTTTAATTTTAAAGGAAGTGATCGGTGTTAGGAAAATCAGAGTGACATTGAAAATAAAATCATCTAAATGAAATAAAAGAGTGTTTAGGAAATGAGTTTGTTGAACAGGTAAAATTAGTTAAATGTTTTTATTTAGACAGTTATAAATGATTTTCTTTTCTTATATTTAAGTATGAAAGAAGTACATGTTTATTGTAAATCAATTTGTTTGTCAAAATAAGAAAATTATAATTTTTACTTTTCAAATAAATGATTAAAAGAAAAAGGTATAAAACAATTTTATATTGTGATGCAATCACAAATTTTTATATATGATACTTTGTTAATTTTTACAATGTCTACTTTAAATTCATTATTTTGTATTCACGAAGTGGAAGGTTTAGTAATTAGTACCTTTAGAAGATGATTATGTACTTTGGCTAGTCGATGTGGGTCATCTGTGTTACGCCTAATAGAGACAAGCGTGAAGATGGAGCTGCATAAACAAGAGCGACCAGTTCAACCTCTTCTTATTCACAATCAATTGCATTATTACAAATTTGCAACGTATATGGGACCTCCATGCAGATTGCGCATCTTACAGCTAATCTCTATCGTGATTGGTTTGGAATTTGAGTCAACACCAAGAAATTCTTTATCCTAACATGGTACTGTTCAATTCAGAGTGTATTCAACTATATTTCAATACTTAAGCAATCAGCTTATTACACTTTTCTTGAATTCATCTGACACGCTTGCATCTTCAGGTAGTGGTGTCTGGTACTAACAGTAGCTACTTTGTATCTTATGCGTGTCAACTACTGCATTGTCTTGGTCTCGGGGCAAGCCAACAAACCATAATTTTATTGGTTGAAACTTGATGTGAAACCATCTTTCTGACCATGCTTCTATTTGCAGGTGAAGGGTCAACTTTGATTTGCAAGTTACAGCGAATCAGAGATGAGTGAATAGTGATCAATTCAAAGATCAATAGGGGGGGTACTTGGAAGTTGCATTATGAGAAATGTGGTCTAATAGAACATCACTTATTTATACTATTATTACGATAAGACTCTTTTTAATCTAGGAAGAACATGGTATGTTTCTTAGACAGGGTTATTGTCCATATTCTAATCTGAAATTCTTTGAAGTCTCTTCCATTATTTCATGACTGTACAATCAATATCACTGTTCTTAGTTACGCGGAAAAGATTAAAAACTAAAGACACACAACTCATTCCTGTGCTGTACAGATGTGAAGATTACAGGGGAAAATAAACAAAATCCAAAAGCAAAGAAAATGTGTCATGCATGACTCATGAGCATAGCTTTGGCAAAGATTTTGCATAACTATTGCCTGATGCTTTTGATTTTGTGATCTTTGCCATTTGGACTTGCATTTTCCTACAGAATTTCTCTAATTCCATGACCCTCCACTGCATTCCTTGTAAATGTGCTTTGAGTTTCTCATTATCTGTAGAAAGATCAAAATTGCCAGCATACAACACAACCTGTTCACTGGTTTTATCTTTCTTTACCTTTTGAGCAGCCCCACTGGAGCTGCAAGGTGAATCGTTGTATGAACTTGTACTGGGAGTAACATGGAGTAAATTTTTTAGCTTAGATTGTTGAGAGACAAGAGCCTGAACTGCGGATTTTGAAGGAAACATTTTGTTCTGAGATAGGTGTAGGCAAGCTTGAGGTGAAAGCTTTTCATAATTTAAAACGCAGCATATCTTCAGTCTTTCTTCCTGTGATAATTGAGCATGTACCTATAACAATAATAGTCAGTTCAACAGTTCAACCACACTATATTTGCATAGGCCATGAATTTAAAGGCAGATTCAATTTCCTCACTGCGTTACACATATATTATATAAGCATTTCCGATGAACTAATAGAACAAATCTCAATCAAATACTTAAACATATGAATGAATTTACATGTTTCCAAATTTAAATTATGTATGGTAATTTTGTTGAGTGATGCAATAACTACTTGAAAGCTTTAATAAAGATGATTTCTTATCAGTTGACCATGTGTACAATGGATACAAACTAAACTTGATCTTAATCACGTGGTAACCATATGACTGAAGTTAGATACTTGCAACATTAGAATTAAATTGGAAACAATTATTAATTATTATACCTCAAGATACATGTCCATTGCATGGTAGATTTCATCATAAGAATCTCTTGCGGAATCTGGAAGTGCTGTGGCAAGAGCCAAGAACTTGGAAGTTTTCAAACAAGGATCAGGGGCTATTTCTGCTGTATACAAATCTATTAAACTAGCAACTTTCCTCATCCGAATGGGAGTGACTAGACCATTTCCTCGCCGCAAGAATGCCTTTAAAAATCTCAAAACAAGGTTCACATCATACAAGTAGCTTATTCCATAAGGAGATGGAACAAGCAAATTGTCCAAGGTTGCTTGATCCAATTGGGAACCAATCATAGTCTCCAACTTATTCCTGCTACATTTGCTTATATTTAATCCTAAAGTAACCCTCAGAATCCCAAACAAAGTCTTGCAAGGAACACAACTTAGATCCATTTCATAATGCATATCTATGACCACTTCTATTATCTTGCTCTTCTCATTTGTAGTAGAAGTGGAAAATTTAGCCTTCTGATAGTAGAGAAGAAACCTGCTGATCAAAACATGGTCCATCTTTCGCAAAAGCATTGACTTAACCAACATTGCAACCAACAAGGGACTCAAAAAAAGGAGATCTTCAAACCACCATGTCAGACGAGTGAAACTTGTTTTTACACTCTCAGTGCTCTTAGAGTCACATGAAAACCGAATCCAAGAACTATCTGTGGAACTAGTTGATGGACAAGGACTTGCTTCACTAGCCAAAACCAGCCTCCCCACAATAGTGTCCAAGCATCTTTCTACCATCACCGAACAATCTAGAACTAGCAAATTCTGGCACTGCTTCAAAGCAATCAAAACATCTGACCAAGTCCAATAGTTAATCTCTTGAAGTGACTTTTCAGTTAGCTCCAACAAGTTAGATACATCAGCCACTGGTTCCTTCATTTCCATATACTCAGCAGCACAACGCGCAAGGAACAAATTTGAAGGACTTATATCAGCTGTTCCATTATTGTAACAGAATTTTAACATAAGCTCAAAACCTTCTGCCCCTCCTGGAAAATCATGAAATATTACTTTAAGCTTTCCTGTGGCACCACTAGACTTTCCAAATAATCTAGCAAATTTGTTTGAATACTGTGTAATAACAGTCTGCAAAAGCCCCCATTTAAGACCAAGTTAGATGATTAATAAACAATAGAAGAAACAATGCACCATGGAATGGAAAAGCTAGATAAAAAAGAAATTGCTGCAAACTAATAAAAGGGCAATTATTTTATTTTATTTTTGTGGAAAAAAACAATTAAAGACAGTAGATTTAATCAAATACCAAAATAACTCGCTAAAAACATGTAATCACTGGAGCACATAGACTAAAAAGGGACAAGTAAAAAAGGGGAAATGGAGAGAATGAAGGGAAAGTTCCACTCCAATTAAAGCTCTGAGACCAAAAGAAGGATTGGAGTCGCTATAACCAATAAATTATAAGTAAGTGTGAGCAGGAAAAACCTCTATTCACAAATCATCTGGCATGGAAGGATATAGAAAGAAAATAAATGGCATGAAAGCAACCCTCGGTCCCTCTCAGAAAAAAATGTGAATAAAACAAACAAAACGAAGGTGAGAACATTTAAGGCTCAGAAGACCATAGCAGCAGCATTTAATGTGACATGCAACATGTAAAAATAAATACAAAAACAAAAGATGAAAGGGTGACTCATGCTTGTGGTTAGTAAAAATGGAGATGGAAATTATTGCAGGGATGGACAAACAGAAGTTGCCCCACCTCACTGCTATGTAGGTGCAAATTAATGATAGGCGGAAAGCTACATACACGAATCATAAAGTAACTCAAGGTTAGCCACTACTACTACTAGCTAGAAAGCAGAAGAGAGAAAGAAAAATTAAAAATTGCAAAGTAGTACAAAATCATTGAACCATAATTATTCTATATTCATGAGTTTAGCAGCATTTAGCATGAACTTAACCATGTGACTACTGTGTTTCAGTATGGATATTAGATACTAGATCCTATAAACAAACCCAAGGGAAAAGGGAAAAAAGAGAAAGGATTGAGAATTTACAATAAAGTAAAACATAGAAGAAGGATAAAAGATGAAAAAAGTGAACCATTGTCCAACAAAGTTCTCTCTTTTATTTGGTGAAATTGTAACCAAAGTTTTGAAACAAAACAAGTAACAAGATTTTCAAAAACAGGAGTGTTGAGCCAAGCAATAAAGAAGATAGAGAAAGGGTTACCTTGTCCACCATGAAGGTCTCTTCTCCATTTACATCCACTTCAAGGTTGCAGCAGCAAGCTTCCATAGCTTGAAACAAATAAGACAGAAGAAAAAAAACTAAAGCACAACAACACAAATCAAGGGTCTTCTGAATTGGCTTTCTGGGACTTATCCTACATGAAAGATAGTCCAAGAAAGGGAGATACATGAGAAAGCCAAACTGGGGAGGGAAGAGGAAGAAGGACTAACAAGATCATATTCTGAGACTAACAAAAAGACAAAGCAAAAGTGGTCACAGCACTGGGTGGTACTAGTCAATTGGCGCAGAACTAATGTGGTTCTCCACAAGACACAACAAAGACAAAGCTCGAAGTGAATGAGAAGCAACAAGGCATATAAAGACAGAAGGGTGAAATATAATATGTGTAGAGACGGGTTATGAGTCAGAGAGAGCACACACCACAACGCAAGCAAGAAGCAAGAGAGAGAGAGAGAGAGAAAATAATTATATTATGGTGTGTGTATATAGATATAGATAGGCTATTATTATACCATAATATGGCACCGAACCTTCTGACATTCCTACAAAAATAATATTACTACTACCCTCTTAAATAACAGCATATTTTATGACTAATTCTGATTTATTTTTCTACAACAAGTCAGAGAAAAAATTAAGAAAAATAAGACTTATAACTTAAGCTTTATATCTGGCTTGACCCTTCTCATGTTTGTTTCGATCTTCACTGCTGCAAGAGTTTTATATATGTGCACCAACACCACCATGAGGGTCCAATATTGTAGTAGTGGCCTAGGTGCCCCCACACCTCTCTCTTTCTTTTTTTCCCTGTCAACTGTCATGTAATTGACCAAATTTACCGGGTAGAACTTTTTTTTTTCTGGGCATGTGCTTCTTCTGGGACCAATTCAAGTCCTTTTATTTACCCCACCAAGCCACCAACCAGTTTCCGGACTAGTTTTACGGTAATGTTAATAAAGAATAAATATTTTACATAGTAAGAGGCTCAAAACAAGCGTCGATATGTCCGAGTGGTTAAGGAGACAGACTCGAAATCTGTTGGGCTTTGCCTGCGCAGGTTCGAATCCTGCTGTCGACGTTTTAATTTTATTTCTTAAATAATGTTTTCTTTTCCTTAATTTATTATTTATTACTATTAATAGTAAAATAAGAAAAACTTTCCCTGTCCCTATCCCTTACTATTTGTATTTTGGTAATGAATGTTGATAAAGTCTCCTATTTTAGTAAGTATATTGGAAAGATGTTCCCTAATTTAAAAGTAGTTTATACATAATTTAATATAAACTGGATAAGTTATATGAGAAATTTTTAACAGAATTAGTTTATTCATATGCTAATTTTAATTTATAAAAAAAATAAATTAACTTTTTTATAGTTTTTTATTAGAGAGTTCTTGTGGGAAACTTGGAGTTTTTCTATAAACTTTGTTCTACGTTCTCTTAATTGATTTGTTCTATTCATTGTTTTGTTGTTATTTTTTAAGATGTCATAGGAGGTGGTAGATAGTAATATAAATTTGCAAAGAGATTTTTTTTTTTTTGTCAAAAGAAAAAAAGTGTGTTGGGTGAGTTAGAAGAAAATATAAATTGAATACCTATGGGAGCTTAAAAGTTAATGATATTGGCATTTTCAATGTTTCTCTTTTGTTTCATTAAAATGTATGATATAATGTAAAATTTTCAATTTTAAGTATGGTGGATAGGAGGAGTGGAAAGTTCCGTTAATATGATGAAAATATATGTTACTTATGTAGAGGTATTATTTAATATAATAAGGAAATAAAGTTAAGAAAAGGTGAAATGATAAAGTGAGTGTTATATATGACTAAATTTTAAGATAATGTGTTATTAAGATTCGAAATAACATTTCATACAATATTCAATGTGTTTTAAAAATAGTAAAATGAAATAAAAATAAATATTATTTGATGTTAATTGTATGGTGTATATAAGTAAAAAGAAACAAACACGTGCTTTAAAGTGAAATCTTTTTCTATAAGGAGGCTCTCCTACATGAAATTATTTTATCTACATGATTTTTGTTGAAAGAATATATAAATAATTTTTTGACTTATTCACATATAATTCCTTTTAAATGCTAGTGTTGTTTGTTATTTAAGTTAGGAGGGACATTGGATTGAAAGGAAGTCTTGAAATATTGAAAATGAATTAATTGGCCAGTATCAGGCATAAGATAGTTATAAATATAGTATCATGACTTAATTGAGAATATGGGTAAAATTATGCCAGCTGATACATCAGTTCATAATAAAATAATCAAGGTAAATTCGTATATTTGTTTTTTAATAACCATAAATATGTAATAATCCCCTAATGTAGCTTTTGTTGTTATAGGTAGTATATCTATTTTTGGAGTTGGTATCTAGTTGACCCACAACTTGCTATTTGTTAATTTATTATAACTTTGACTAGCAAAAAAAAAATAAAAAAATACCACTATAGGACTTTAGTCTATATCTACTCGTTAGATCTTGCGCATGACATTTTTTTTATGGTGTACGTGATCACATAATTAAAATTAAGTCTACTAAATATAATTAGTGAATACAACTATTTTAAAATATAAACACGAATTAGAATAACAAATATATTTTTAACAATATTCTATTCGGGTTCTATATTATTTCTTAAACAATTATATCTAACAAGTCAGACTATTTCATATATTAACTATAAAATTACTATAATTTTATCTTTTATCGTAATCAAGTAACTAGGTCATAATAATCACCTCGTCATATTACTCTCTTACTATATGTAATAAAGAAAGATAAATAAGTGTTTGATAAGAGGAAAATGCAGGATAAATACAAAAAAAATGGATAAAAATATATGAGAAACATAATAGATATTAAGAGCTTCTCTTTTAGAAAAATAAAAATATAATAAAAAAGATAAAAAAAAAATTGCTTGATATCTTTTGTGTACTAACTTGTATTCTCGCTCTGCCTCTCTAAATTTCAAAGTTAATTTTCTTCACATAATTGAGAAAATGTTATACATTGAACTCAATTTTTTTCCCTTTCTTTCTCATTTCACTTATATCAAACCAGGTGAGTTTTAACCATTTACTCTATTTTCCTGCACTATTTCTATTTGCATGGTATTTCAACTCTCCTAAATAGATAATTTAGTTTAAATGTAGATGGGTAGCAAAAAAGTATATATAATATAATGTCAATTATGTTTACTTTCTCACTATAGATCAATTCACACTCTTTACATGTAACATAATTACACATAGACAAATAACAACAATAATAAATTAATAATAACAAATGAATAAACTTTATCAACTTATAACACAAATATAAATAAAACACAGAACATAAAGAATAACTTATTAAACTAAGATAATTTAAAAAAAAAACCGTATTAACTAGTATTATTGGTGTGAGCTTAAATCTTCTAAAAGCGATAATAGTGGATTATGAATGAAGAATATATATAGTCCTCTTTAATTTTAACTTTGAAGATATAAACTTACTTGATATATAAAGCAACATATTACAATATTGAAAGAATGGTAGAGATATGATTAGAGTGAAGCATTATAATTTTATAAGTTGCAACTTGGATGAATTGAGAAAAATCTTTAATGCAGCATGTGAAAATGAGGTGTGTAGACCTTTGGATTAAAGACAAAAGTGGGGAGTGATGGAGATGAGACGAAGGGGTTGACAAAGGTGAATGGTGAAAAAGTTCAAACCAGAGAGAGAATCGTGAAGAAGATGAAGACAATCACAGAACGTGACATGAAAAAGTCGTATAGGGTCAGAATCTTTATTTCCTAATTTACAATTTTTTTTGTCTGTAAATCTTTTTGGTCTTGTCCAAGTTTTTTTAACCTTTTTCTCAGATAAAAAACCCAGCCTCTTTCATCAAATTAGACAACTGGCATGTCAGGTTTGGATTAATATTTTCTTCTAAATAAACCTCAAATGTGAGAAGTTGCAGTTATATATTATCTTCATATAGAGTAAGTTTTCTCTTCTTTCTTTTTCGTGTAATTAATAATAATAATGAGAAGAAGAAGAACATTATTTAATACTTATTCGCATATTTATTATTTGATTAATGGGTGGTTGATTTCTGATTTCTTTTATTGATTAAAGCTGAAGAAATATCAAGAACCAAATGCAAATCATCACGGTTATCAGATAAAGAATGGGAATTAAATGAACATGGGGACTTTCCCATCATAGTTTGAGTCTCACTATCATTTCTTTTTCTTCTTCTTTTGCTTTTTTGTTTTTCTAGAAACCTCACTATCTATTTCAAAAAGTGAAATTACTAAAGAATCAACTAAATATTTCTTAAATATTTACTAATGTTGCTTTAATTACAAACCGACCTTAGCTCAGTTGGTAGAGCGGAGGACTGTAGTGGTAAAAACCTCAGATATCCTTAGGTCGCTGGTTCGAATCCGGCAGGTCGGATTTTTTTTAATTTTTCCCATTTTCTTCATCTCTTGAGCTTTGGTTTTCTCCTTTTGATTTTTTTATTTATGTAATATTTTTTTCACTACCTACAAATTTTCAAGTTTATTTATTAGTCCATTTTTTATTGTGTAGCAACTATAATAACCTCAAATACAAGAAAGTAAATATCTCATTAAAAATTGAATTTCAGGATTTAAACTTCAGAAATTATTTGATTCTTTTATAATTCTAGAATTTATTTATTTTTTGAATGACACTACTTTCGGTAATAAGGGTATTATTAAAAAATGTACCAAAGATTATAAATGCGAGTAGAGAAAAAGAAAGGCAAAAAAAAGTCGCTAGTGATAAAATTTTTACATACGAAAGGCTTGAGTATTCTGCAACCCCATAAGTTTAATAAATTTAAACTGCACCCAAAGAATATGTCAAACGATGAAATTACCTCTACTTTATATTTATACTAAATTCTATGTTTTATTCTTCTCTCACTTCTTCTACTACTCTTTGCGCGCAACATGTTGCATAAATTAGTCTATATTATAGGAGATTTTATGTCACTGATAATGGGATCTCGTCATTTCTTTAGCTCCATAAAATCTGTGGTAGATGGTTTTGATCCAAGAATGTCAATAGCTCCTTCAATATTCCATGTGATAATATATAAAAAGTTGTTTGAAACATTTCTTTCACTGTTACGACGACAAAGAAACAGGTTGGGACATACATGATTATATATATAGCTACAATTATAAAGTAATAGTTAAAGTCTTGATGCTGTTTCTCAAATTCAATTTAATTTCTGAAAAATAAGTTCTGAACTCTTGAGAGTGAAAACAATGGTTGAATGCTGAAAACAATGGTGGTTGGCTCACCACTAAGAGCAGGATAATGATATGTGAAAACTTTAACAAAAAAAAAAACAAAACTAAAATCATAAAATGATCTTCTGAATCATTTTAATCTTAAACCAAACAACAATTAAAACTCAATTAATAAATCATAAAGATGAAATTGTACTTTCAATCTAAATTCTCTCATAAGACATAGAATAAAATGATAAATCTGAAATCCAAAACATTGACATCAACATCCAATTAAAAAAATCAAATCAAATCAAAAATGGAACTTCAGACTCACTTTTATCAAATTAAACACCAACTTTAAATTCAACAAAGCACAAGCTGACGAACCACAATCTTAACCTTAGCAACTAATAGATGAAAATCACAACTTTAAATTTCTCAATCTACTATTTCAAATTTCCAAATAAAGGCACACTGGTATATAAAATGATAAAATAAATTTGAAACTGAAAAAAATAACCTTGAAAAATAACCTAATAAAAATCGAAAACTAAATAATACTATGGAAGAACCAATGAAAGAGTTAGAGAAAGAAAGAAAATAAATAAATAAGTCAGAGAAATCAAGGAGATAAGTGAAAGAATGAAAAGAATAAAAGAACATATAAAGAAAGGAGATAAGTGGAAGGGTCAGAGAATGAAAATCACATATAAAGAAATGATGTCAATATGATAGAATAATAGAAAAAGATAGAAAATTAGAAAGTTTTAATATGTAGGATTTTTTTATTGTTTAATTTTTTTTAAAATATTATTAATTTATTATTCATTAAATAAATAATATTTATAATACCAATATAAATTTAAAGTCATTAAAGAATATTTATAATACTTATTTAAATTTAAAATCAGTTAAGATATTTTTAATTTTTAATTATAAATTATTTTTTAGTGTAATTTTAAAATTAATTATTTTTTTAATTTTATAATAATGTATTAGTATTAAATATTTTTGAGGTCTTTTATATCTAAAGCGGTTTGTTTTACGGTTTGAGTCCTTAGCCAGTCCTGGGAAAGGCAAGCACGAACATGAGTTGTGAGACGAGTGCGAACAAAAGAGGTTAGAAAAATTTGAAAGGCAGAGACAAGCGCAAGCGCAAACATGACGCAAGAAGGAAAAGGAACTGGAAGCGAGAGGAGTGAACATAAAAAAAACATAAAATAATTAAAACACAATTAAAAAATAAAATGTGATTTAATGCCCTTACATGCAATTTATTACAAACCCAATAACACTACAAAGGACTGAATTGGATTTTTAGAATATAAGGGGTGCCTTTTTAAATTATGGAAGTGCATATACAAATATTTGCACTTCCACATGGGACACCTATATTGACGTATGTTTTTGTGAGCCGACGATCTGCTGGAAAATAGTTTTTGCTTTCTGCACGTTTAGAATACCCACCCTACCCTTGTTATTTTATTTGAAAGTGAGTTCCTCCTTTGCTGAGTCTTCTTACTTTGAGCATAAAATTGTAGCGAGGTTCGATGGTGGAAGTGATAGCTTGAAGCAGGGTAAGCTCCACTAGGTGAAATGGTATGAATGAGTAAGAAAAAATGGTATGAATGGAGTTTTAATATGTCCTAATAGCTACTGAATATTTTTCCAAATCATGAATTCTATAATAGAGGTTTTCAGCACCCATATTTTAAAAAGTATTTATTGAAAAAATATTCTTTTCAGATGGGAGTATCTGAACATTAGTTTTAACATTTGGAAAACACTTTCTGGAACAATGATACTAATGTTCCGGAATGACTATTATGAAAAACTCCCTGAACAACCTTTTTGGAAATACATGGTTTATAGATCAATGCAAAAAGCATATTACATAAGGAATTTTTTAGGTTCCGGATCTTTCACCTGGTCCTAGCTTTGAAGGCAATCAACTACTTTTGATTGGTTCAGATGGAAAAGTAAACCTGAGATACATGGACAACAAGGCATGCAAGTGGAAATAATTAAAAAAAAAATAACAATAACATAGAATTGAGTTTGAATCTTGTAGAATACAGTGGAAATAATTAAAAAAAAGAAATAACAATAACATAGAATTGACTTTGAATCTTGTAGAATACAGTGGCCTCCACAAGACCAATTCCATTTTTTGAAGGTTAAAAGCATCACCACCAGAATGTTGTAGTTAGAACTAAGGGGAGAATACCAGCCGCACCCACTTTCAAATAGAAGAGAAAGGATTGGATGGGTAAGATGGGTATTTTGAATGTTATGGGGTTCAGATAGTAATTATGGAGGTGGTGGAACCAAAAGCCTGCAAAAGAGAGTCGTTGGGCTTGATCATGTCAGTCTTTTAGAATTGCAAGTTGGGCCTCTTCCTTTCTAGAATTGTATTTTTGCTCCATTGGCAGCAAGAAAGAGAGTATAATAACACACTTGACATTTATAACTTTTATTTAAAAATAATGCCTAAATCTTTTATAATCACAATTGATAAAAATAAATAAAAAAATTCAATTCACTGAAAAGTCTATTTAGAATCGATTTATGAAAACAAAAATACAATTATTAAATTAATGCATTCCGAATTTCTTTAACTCAGATTAATAATATTTCAATGATTCTTACATTTTATAATCGTTAACTACATATTACTAGAATTAGCTATTTTAAGAAGTTACATTAGCAGTTTTTCCTATGTAACTCTAAAATACAAGAAATAGATGTTGACATGTAAGGACGTGTTTTAATGAATTTTAACGATATAAGATTTTTTAAATAGGCTTAAATGTGAAATATATTAGAATAAATTTTAAAAAGATATATTAATAAATTAAAAGGCAGTATAAGAAAATATTATATTATTTTTATTTCTTAATAAGCTCTCGTTTAAGTACTTGTTAATACAGGTTTTTGTATTTTCTTATTCTGCCTATGTATTTTGTAAAATAAAACATTAATGTATAAAATAATATATAAAAATATAAATAATAATAAAATTACTGCAAGAATAACAAAACAGTGAAAAATATAACATAATAAAATGAATTATTTAATAAACTAAAATTTATAATAAGAAACAAAAATATTGTATTTTCATAAACTTTAGAAACAACTGAAAAATTATATAATAAAAAATAGTGAAAAGAATAAAATTATAATAGTTTTCTATATTGTAATTATAACTATGATGTTAACATAAAATAATAACAAAAGCCACAATTACGAAAAAAAACGAAAAATATCTATTTAATTTTTAAAACACTTATTTGGTATTATTTGAATTATATAATTAACGTTGATTAATGTTTAGCTGACTGTAGTCTTTTAAAAATAAATTATAGTATTCTAATAAATATATTATCGTTTAAATTATGTCAATGTATTACTATTGTAATTAATAATCTATAAAAGTAACTATCATAAAGAATAAAATGTAAACATTCGTAAATTGCATAGGTACAAGATCCTAGTTATGTAGTATATAACAAAATGAATCCTTTGTTTTTAAAACACCAATTTTTATAAATTTTTAAAAAAAATCTAAGTTTGTAAATAGAAAAAGTAAATTACGCCAAATTTATAAATCCATACTTATAAATAAAAGAAAAATTAATTACATAATTAGATTGAAGAAAGAATATACTAAAATCAAAATTAAAATGATCTATGCGGCGCCAGCATCAAGAAGAAAAGGAAAGAAAATTATATAAACTAACAAATGCTAATGTACCATATTTTTCTTAAAAAAACACAACAATACCAATAAACTTTAGATAATTATAATATTATTAAGATAATAAAATTTAAATTTAATTCAATTTTACAGAATTGATTTAATAAGATGAAATTTCTACCCACATATTATTTGACAAAAAGGCACTATAACCATAACATTTTTTAGATTTTTCCGAACTGTATAATCTTACAATAACTTCTTTTATCAAAATACACAATATAATATTTCTCAAAGAATTAATGGAACAATTAATATAAGGTGCAATTAACATAAAGAATTAATGGAAAAACTGATATAATATACGATTAACATGAGAATAATATTTTTCAAACCAATAAATTAAAAAACTTAATATGAGAATAAAAAAAAGAGAGAAATATGTTAGCAGTTTGGATAAAAAAAAAAGTAGTGAGCGTGATTTACTCCTTGAAATATGATAGAAGATACAAGTGATTGAGGAGGGTAGTTTGGTCATGCAAAATTGTTTCACTTTTTCATAACAGAAGGCAGGAAAGTCTTCTACACACTTTGACATGCAAAGCAAGTTCATTGTGGAAAGCTCCAAAAGCACTAAAGCATGAATGAGTGGGTTGAAGATGCTTTTCTTACTCACTAATTAATCCATAGAGGCAGTGGCAGAAACGTAATATGCAATACAGAAGAGGCCATGAACAAAACAACAGATTCCACCAATGGACAGGAAGTGATGGTGTGAGAAACCACATGATCCATCTGACCTATTGTTTGACATTGTCCCAATCACCAACATGGACAATCCTATGGCCAACACAACCCTGATCAACAACAACACAAAAAGGAACAAAAACATTAGTTAATGATGTATGGTTAGCATGAAGTCCCACATAGACCAAAAATAAGGTTAATCATAACATATAATGTATATATGTAAACATGAAGTTGAATTAGATATTCAACAAGACTTTGGTACAAGTAAGAAAGAGTGACTTTACCAAGTTAAAATAAGGCAAGCTGTTGAGATTTGTGTATTGGAAGAAGCCTTTTCAAACTCTTGTTGAGAGCAAATGCAGTTGCAGCCACCTAGCATATTGGCTATAGCATGAGCTAGACCCAAGAGCACTGCTGCTACTAATCCAAACATGAAGGCTTGATGACTTGGTTCTCTACACTCAAATATCCACACTCTTAAGTGCTTTACCTGTTTGTTGAAAACAACAATGGGAGGTTAATTAACATAGGTTTCACTTCATAGAAGTTGTCTTAAAACCTTAATGCACTTGACACAATAGAGCTGGTTTCAAGCATACCTTGTTTTGTGCTATTTCTGCCTCAAAGCCAAGAATCCCAGCTGCAACATCCATCACTATAATCAGGAGGCACAGAAAAATGCCTGCTACTCTAGCCATTTGTGGGAGAAGTCTTCTTCTGTACAATTTGTTGAAGATCAGAAACAGTGGGAAGTATGTAAGTGTAGTGTGAGTACATATTTGACTATATATATATAAGGAATAAAGTGAGATTGGTGGGAAGTGGGAAGTAAAAGTTTGTTTTGTCACACTGCTAACTTTAAATCTGCTTTCTCTTCTTTTTTTTTTCCCACTCTTGGATTCTTTTTGAAAGAGAGTTCTGGTAAAGTAAGTAGAAACCAGCTCATTCTATGTCTATAGGCATTACTTAAATATGAATATAGAATATAGGTTATAGTTAGTTTCTTTTCCTTTTTCACCTTTTGGGGAGCAATTGATTTAATTTTAATTACATGTAACATTTAATGATAAAAGGTGTGTTTGGAGGAATTTTTAAAAATAAATATAAGTTTCTCCAAAAAAAAATTAAAATCAATTTATAAAAAATATTTTTTGTTAGTTTCTCTAAAATTTGAATTTCAACTTGTGAAAAAATAATTTAAACTTTTAAAGAAACTTCTTTTAACTTATGAAAAAAAAATAACAATGAATGTTTATAATGTCACAATTCAACAACAAAATTGCTTATAATAATGTCACCTTACCTCATGTTATAATGAGTATGGTTTAGAGAGTTTGTTTTATTCTTTTCTGTCAATAACTTAATGTTTGGCTATTGAATTACTCCTGATTTGGTAATTAATATTTACTTCCAATATATTACACTAATAATCCTTGACAATAATTCAGTGAGTAGAAAAAAATTATAAGAAAAAACTTAGAAAAAAAAACTGAATTTTGGTAGCCTGCAGACGCAATCAATTGGTATAGCCTGTTTGTTACCTCTAAGTGAGAGACTAATTATGAAAAAATAATTATTCTTTGTTAATATATAAGAATAATTATTTATTTACATTCATTTAAATTAAACTTAATGCATTTATTTTTTATGCACTTAATGCCAGATCATATTAGGTATTTTTTCTCCTCATCTAAAGAAATAACCAATATATCCACTACAACATTATAAAGATTTATCCAAAAAAAAAAAAATCTCAACGACCTAGGAATTTCACAATAAATTAGAAAGAATTCTATTATGAACTATTCATAAATAGTTTTCATATTAACTATAAAAATACATAGTAGAATAAGTTGCAATGCTCATTATACTACTTCTAAAAACTACAATTTCATTATAAAGTCGTTCTTACAATTATTTTTTTAAAAGAAAATAACAAAGAATTCATGCTTCTGTGATGATTTCTGGTTTTTTATTTTTATTTTTATAATTCTTCAACAATTTTCTTTTTTATTTCTGTTTTAAAAAGTTTTAGTGTTAGGAGACAATTTTCTAGGTATAGGTGAATGGATTTCGCAAAGTATTTGGTGACAAGCTTGAGTATGATCAGTCCAGTGACTATGATCAGTCCAATGCCAAGGAGGGTGTAGTGGAGATTAATAAGTGTTCGACATAGACAACATGTGTCATGGCCAGGAAGTCATGATCAGACTTTTTCTATATGTATGCTTGTTTATTCATGAACTCTCATGTTAGACTTTCTTTTGACTAGTTCACCATGGTTGTCTTGCGTTGACTCAGTTGCACCTGAACTCTTAGGCTACTCTTTAGTCCTTATACATTTTTTGCGAGACATTAGATATTCATCCATCTCCTCAAGATTTTCTTATTATTATAGTTTTCGACCGACTTCCTCGATCGATCGATTATTGTTCATAAGTTAATTGGGGTTGACTCTCTTCACCCCTTATATTGTATCATATAAAAGGTTTAAGACTAATTTTTTCAAAGCAATCGTGGAGCTTGTTGGTTGTAAATATTTTTTCAATGGGAATAAATCCAAATTCCTTTTTTATTGGACTCAGGATCCTGTTTGCTGCTACCACTTCTGGTTGAGGTCTTCCATGACCGAGGCTTATCATAAAGTTATTGAATTTTTTGACAAATTTTTGAGGTAGGACCTAGAAAATTCTTAAGTTTTACCTTTCTACACAATGATAGGTTGATTTGAGTGGTACATATTATTTTGTTCTTGTATTATCTTTAGTTGGTTTTAACTTTGTTGAATTATCCTGTAGGCTCAACAATGCCTAGGGTACGTAGAGATGTTAAAGAAAATACGTTTGAAAAAGACCTAAAGGCCCAAAGATCCGGTCACCGAAAAGCCCATGACTTAGATTAGGACCTCTGTTTAGTCGCATGTGATAGAACTCGTCCCCAGCGATCATCGTAAAGAGGCTAGACTGTGGCTTTGGATGTTGGGACAAGTAGGGGTGATCAAGTACTCGCCCCTAACTTCGAGTTTTATAAGGGAGTGAATATCTCCTTTATATCATTTGAAAGGGAGGCACTGATATTAGCCTCCACTAAAGAGCTCATGGGCGATTGGCTGGAGTTAAAGCATGTGCTTTAGCTGTCGGTCTCATGTTAAATACTGAAGTTGCTCAAGGGTAGACCTTAGAAGTGGAGCAGTTAATAAAAGAGTTGGTCGCGTCCGCCTACTCCTTGAAGTTGACTCTTGACAACAACACCTCCTTGAACGATCAACTCAAAAAGTTCAATGTTGACAAGGCTACCGCTAAGGTCGATGCTGATACTTGGAAGTCTCGTTGGTATAAAAGGGACAAGTCAAAGACAACCGACATGAAGGAGCTCGAGGAGAGGCTTAGCTATAAGACTTGGCTCGTGATGAGGTTGTCTCTTCTAATGCTATATTAGAGTGGAGGCTTTTAGACCTAAAGGAGTACATCCTCACCATGCATGCCAAGGACTTCCATCAGGCATTGTTCCTTTATGAGGTGTCATTAGACGATAATCAATTCGACCTTGGTAAAGATACCTACCAAGGTCAATTGATGGTGATAGAAGACATTCCCATTGGGGGAAGCTTGGCTGAAGAGGAGGCGGTCAAGGAGGAGCCAATGCTGCTATGCAAGGATGCCAAGGAAAATGTTGATTAGCTAGTTTAGGTTTTAACCAATTTTTTGATGTATTAGTTGATAACTTTTTCCTGATATTTTTTTGTAAATCATACTCACCATTTTGTTATCGGTCCTCACTAATGAAGTAATGTTTAACTTGTTGCTATATCTTGTTTGATTTTCTTCCTTTGCATTTATTTGTCTTGCTCATATTCTTGTTGTTTTTAATTATTAGTATTTACTGTATTTTTGTCGCCATTGAAAAGTTATTGTCGATTAGTGGTAGTTGCTAACACGTTCGTATTAGATATTTTTAACAATACATACAGGAGGGATCTCACATCGACAAAACATCATTTATAAACATCTTGTTAGTCACCTCCACCTACCTAAGAGTAACTGAACAAAGAAAAGTGTAAATTTTTCTTTTCTTTATACATTCAACTCTCTAAGTCGAAAGCATCAATTTTGGGAGGCTAATATACTAAGTAGTTGAAACGTTTCTAGTGAGACGTTTTAGCGAAACAAATATATAATACTACTCCATCTTTAAACATAACCACTTAATAGTTCTAACAATATTGTACGAAAAAGTTATTAAAAATTAAATCAATCATGTCAAAACTACCTTTTAACCCTATAAATAACATCAGGAGTTCAGAAAAAATGTACATTTTCTACGTCTATTCGGATAAAAAGATTTTGATATTTAACTTTACCATCGAATTACCTTTTGGTACAACCATCAATTGAAGGCGAGAACTTGGAGACCGAAGATTCGAAGATTGATAACATCCATACGAAGATCGAGGAGCAAAGAAGAGGCCCTACAATAACACTCGTGTTTCATGATTCTTGATCTGGCATTGGCAACATAGAAGTTCTTATTGCTGGGGTAAAGTACAGTCCGTGAAATACAATATTTCAAAACAAAATGGTTTATGAACATTCAAAGTGATATCTAGAACTGTTCCAATGGCTAGAACAATTTCGCTCGTTACAACATATATGGAGCAACTCATAATAAGATAAAATGAGATGCAGGAAAAGGACAGAACAAAAAGAGTTCATTGTTGCCACTCTTTTTGGTTAGATTTTTCAGACAGACTAATACACAAAAGAAATCAAGAGTTGCACAACTATAGACCCGAATGCTTTTTTTTTTTTTTTTCAGTGTGTTTGCTTCCAACGTCAGCTAAACAATATCATTTGAACAAGTGGAGAGAAAAACAAACAACAAATTCACACTAGAACTTCATTCTTGTAATCTTGTTTGCTTTCCATCCAAAATGTTAAATAAGGAAAACTATTGAACTTTGACGAACAAGACATCTTAAGCATTGATCAGGAGTCCACACGGAAATGCTATGATAATCAATACACATGTGCCTTCACATAGTCAAATGCAACTTGCAGCACACAAGAAATAGGCTTTGTTCCCTTAACTTTCCATGTCATAAAGCAGTACAACAATATGCTTTCTAATCAAAGCCACTTACATAACCATAGATCCACCTTTTTCCATCCCTCAAATTACAAAACAACACCACAATATATAAAACAAATAACCAACAAATCCTTCAACTGGTGTCATTTTGATGTGATTTTAGATCATATTCATACCAATATATGAAAGCTATGGAGGTGGAAGTTAGAAGTCCTCATCATCAGAGCTATCAGAGCTAGAATAATCCATTCTCCTCTCAGCAATGGCAGGGAAGAGCTTTCTGTGGAGATCAGAGGATGGAGTTGGCGATTGCTGACTGCGCGCTTCAGGGGAAGAAACCGAAGAAGTTCTCGGCTCCTTCTTGCTACTGCTGGAAGCCTTGGCAAACTTCATGGTTGTGTCCTTCACTTCTCTGCAAACCTTGTCCAATATGATCAAGAAATCACGCACGATCAAGAACAAACGCAACCCTTCATCCTTCCCGGCATTGCCGTGAAAGTAATCAGCAGTGCTTTTCACCAGCGCCATTATCCTCTTCTCCTCCTCCACCATCCACATCACCTGCTGCCTCGCGCTCACCATGAACCGCTCCATGCTGCCCTGGAACTCGCTGTCTTCCTCCAGGTTCTTCATGTCCTTGTCAAGAAAATCCTGCGTCTTCATCAACGAGTGCCCCAGCTTCGACACCGTCGAGGTCAGCGCGTCGCCGTCTATCAGCGCCGCCTTCTTCACGTCCGCGAGTTCCTCGCCGAGGCCCGACACCACCTGGAGGCCCATGCTGCGGTAGTATTCCTCGGAGTCCTCGCTTCCCTCGTCGGAGTCGTCGCTGGTGTTGACGCTGGTGACGCTCCGGCTGGCTCTTTTGGTGCGCGCAGCGCGGATTCCCTCCGAGCGGATGATCTCCTGGACGACGAAGTGCAGGAGTGTGGTCTTGCCGTCTGTTCCCTTGACGTCGGAGAGTTTGAGGAGGGTGTCGAGCCTGAACGCTTGCGCGCCGCCGCGGTACGTTCCGTCGTTCATACGGTTGCCGGTTTTCAGAACTGCTTCTAGAAGTTTCAGGAATAGCCTGCTCTCTCTCAGATCGTTGCAAGCCACCTGCCATTCTCATGCAACAACTACGTAAGCCTTGGCCACGTGCATGCATGAACTTGTAACGTAATCACGTGAGACAAAAATAACAAACATGGCCTTGGTCTTACCTCTAATGTGGCAAAAGACTCCTTAATGCTTGAGAAATCTTCTTGAAGGTTATGCATGAACATCAGACATTCAAGACGTTTGAAAGCGAACGGAATGTCAACCAACACTTTGAGAAACCTCTCTGCTGGGCCTAGTTCATGCAGTTCTCCTGTGAACATCCTTAGCTTCAGTTCTTCATCTTGCGTAGGTGCCATCTTCAACAACGTCTGGATCAGCTCCGTGGGAATCTCATTACCTGATTCAACCAACATTTTGTAACTAGTTCTTCCTAAGAAATGCAGAACTTAATCTCTTGGAAATGCTAAAATATTTAATACTTTTCTTGTAATGTTAAAACCAATGAATTCAACTCAAAAACATACACATAAACCCAATACAATATTAGTTAGAGCTACTCAGCTAAAGTGTTAAAGTCACAATTCTCACTTGCCCTTTGGTTTCAGTCATTCGCTAAGAGAGAAAGAGAGTCACCTTCTATAAGAGCATCGACAACTTCTTCTGTTGTCACATTCAGAGCTCGCAAAAGAATTGATAAGTTCTGTGCTTTCTTAGGGTCAATAATCTTAATATATTGCACTGTATCTAAAGATGGTGAATCTCTTCTGCGATCATTCTTGTTCTGGTTGGCGCAGCCGAATAAAGACTCCATCATTTCCTCGTTGATCCTAAGAAGTTGTTACAAAGATAAATCAGTGCAAGCAAACTTTCTGGTATATATGTTCTACTTTGTTCATTCAGATTATATTTTGATCTTTGACAAGAGTTAGTGTTCTTACACGAATGATCCTGAACTGATCTCATGCCACACCATTGTTTGGCCAGGTTTTGCATTGACCTTATCCCAGAAAAATGGCTTTAGTTTTGGTTTTGGAGCATCACCCTCATTTGAACTTCCTTCTTTATTAGGAAGTAGTGGTCCTTGATTCTTACCTCCAACTGGTTTGGGAGGAGCCGGTGGAGGATTAGCACCTTTTTGAGGCGACGGTCCACGAGGAGGCGGAGGCGGCTGTTTCGGAGGAGGCGGCGGTGGTGGTCCAGGAGGAGCAGCAGGAGGAGGTGGAGGTGGTGGTGGTGGTGGTGGAGGGGCAGGTTTTACACTAGGAGATACTGTTAGTACGCCTGATGATGATGATGATGATGATGCTTTTTCAACCATTGACACTTTGATATCTCCACCCTTCTTAGTGGACAAATTTCTAACGCTAGAAGAGTTCTTTCCATTGCCAATGTCGTATTCTTCCCTTTGAGAATCTCCCAACTGAACAACCTTCTTTGAACCTGAAGAAAAGAATTAACATGCAACCATTGATTGATAAGTTTATCAACTTCAACAAAAAAACTACTATGGGAAGTCATTACTAAAATCATGTAGAAAGAAGAACATGAGCATACCGCCAGGATAATCATTTGAGGTTAATACGAGCAAAGGCCTGTCATCTCTATCACTTTTGTTGCTTCTGACCTCACGATAGCAGAGGGCTAAGCCTATCAAGATTACAACACCTGATAAAGCAGCAGCTAAAATAGTTGTTTGCTTCTTTTTCTCATCATTGCTAGATGGTGAAGGAACAGGAGGAGTCTGTACTATAGGTCGAGAATTTTTGGGAGGAGGACGAGCTACAGGGGGTGGAGGTGGAAATGGTACAAACATATTTGGAGGGAGTGGTAAATCCTTATTTTTGGGAGATGGAGTTGATGGTGATGGTGGAGAACTGGCTGGTGTTGGACCATGACTTGGTGATAATGGAGAGCTGGCTGGTGTTGGACCATGACTTGGTGATGGAGAAGTGGCTGGTGTAGGAGAAGGACTTGGTGCCATTTGTTTATTTGGTGAAGCAGCAAGCAAGTTTCTTCCATGACCACTTTTCTCACCCAAGGCTGATCCAGAATGCTCTGTAGACAAATATCTAAAGCTACCCTTTTGTGAAACAGGACTAGTGCTAGTTCTTATGCAGTCCAAAGTTTTTCTTTTTATATGAAGTGGCAGAGAATTAGTTTCTCTGTTTTTGATACCTTTTATAGTCTCTACATCACCACTCCCTTCCAGGGGATGCAAGTCATTGTTCCTCTCTATCAATTGCTTCCTGTACTGTTTCCCGTCATTTTCTACCTGTATCAACCAAATAAGAGTAGCTTACTAATACGTCTACAACAAGTTTCCACTTGAAATTTTATTCTATCTATCACTGTCATGCTTTATCAAAATTGAAGTAACAAGGTATGTTCCTTTATTCTATCAGTGTATAGTCAAAAGCAGATTTTAAACATAATTGGATCATCTTTTATGTGTGGTATTCCTGTTAAAATACCACGGTATAAAAATTCTCGGTTTTCTTACAATTTTTAAGATAACATACAATAGTAATGTAGTTAAAAAAGTGCTTCATTTCTTCTAATCCAACTGCAATATGCAGAGGCGAAATGATGGTATTTAACTCTAGAATTAGAATATGACCCTTTTATACTCGTAGCACCATTTACTGAATCATATAATCATAGGCTGATATTAAGGTATTTTTTAAACAAAAACATATGCATCCATAGTGTTCTTAAAATTATGCAGAGATATCCTTTTATGTGATACTACTTTTTAATCATGCATTTCAAATGAATGGATTTCTTCATTGTGAATTCTTTCTATGAAAGATATAATGGAAAGACTATATATGAAGTGATATTATAGACCTTGAGTATGAACTTTGATATACAAACAGGTAACTCTATACAGCCAAGTGATCACATAATATGCATGTAGTTCCCACCCTTGAGTCAGTTTAATATACATGTAAAACCAGGGGAAGTTCTACATAAACTCAACCGAAAAACAAGTAGAATTACCAACCAAATTAGCCAAATACTATGAAACCAAACAGAAGAACATGGTGCTCAAAATCAAAACCACTATTTGGTAACAAATTAAAAAGGGCCATTAACATTTATTCAGAATAGAAAGAAGAATCATGAGCAAACAAAAACCCAGACAAGAAATTCCAAAAAATAAACAACAAGGGACACATATTAAAAGAAATAGAAAAACACAATACCTTTGTTCTATAAACATAAATGGATGATGCCGATCCACCATCTCTAGAAATCTCCTCTTCCTTTCCCCCTTTCCCCTCTGAGCCCCCTTGGGCCAACGCACAAAGGAGAATGACATAAACTACAGCATAACTGGGTCTTGTCAATTCCATTATATTTTTCAACTTCACCAACCCAAACGCAAAATTCCCGTCTCATCTCTCATTGAACATGAGTCCTCCCAAGGTTTCTAACGTACAAATCCAACACCTTGCCAAAGAGCTTCTGTGCCTTCCAAATCAATAAATACAACAATATATCGCTCGTTCCAAACTTCGTGATCGCTCAACTTTTCCACAAACCCACGAAGGTTGGACTTTGGAGATTCAACAGGATCTCAGAAACTCGGAGAAAGAGAACGAGGCAAAAATTGACGAAGCTGAACAATGGGTTGGTATTTGATAAGATAAATAAATATGCGAATAACGCACGTTGGTGAAGAACCAATGAAATGAACGTTACGTAGGTGAGAACGTAATAACCCAATTCATGCAAAGGTATAAAACCCACGTTGAAAGTTAGAGTTTGATATTTGGCGATCTTCTTTTGTTTTCGTTTTCGTTTTTCTCTTGTTGTTTTTTGCGTTTTGCTGAAATTCTATAGAATTGTAATACCAGTACAAGAATTTGCGTCTCTGGGTATTTTGATCATTGAAAAGTTTGTTTCTTGTGCTGGGTGTGGGAGGGGGCGTCAGAGGAGAGAGAAAGACAACGATGCATTGAAAGACCTAATAGGGACGTGGGGAGAACAATGTGGGACACCCATTCCTCAACCATCATGCCATGTCTTGGATTCTTATTTTTTACTTTCCTACCCTCCAACTATTTCTATTTTTTATATGCCTCCACCACATTAATTTTTATTTTATTTTGTTCTCCCTCTACTCACTTTATTTAATATCATCATCGTCATTATTCCACTGATCTGTTTGCCATTTTTTAAAGTATTTTTTTTTTTTATGTTTTCATCTAGTCTACTTATTTAAAAATAATTTATTTTCATAAGTAAATTCTGTCTACCTTTTGAAAAGCGACTTTTTTAATTATTTATTTTTAAAGTACTTATTTATAAATTTAAACAGTTTGATTTGTAATATTGAATAAGTTTGGTTAAGTTTAAAATAAGTGTTTGCGGAATAAGTAATTTAAGAAAATATTTGTTTAAATTTGTTTCTTCAACTAATGCAGTTGTTCGAAATACAGACAATTTCTTGTTTTTAGAATAAGCAGTTTAAACGAATCATAAATTTGTGTTATTTTTGTTAAAAACACCTTTTTTCAAAAAAAAAAAAAAAAGAAAATTAAAAACAAAAAATAAAAAAA
>Ga0209489_102861_pt1 | contig 34483 bp, 20 predicted proteins | sample SiratrowhiteBW_FD_187527 | JGI IMG/M metagenome (GOLD analysis project Ga0209489, IMG submission 187527) | Root nodule microbial communities of legume samples collected from California, USA - Siratro white BW (SPAdes) (version 2) | ecosystem: Host-associated > Plants > Roots > Nodule | place...
AAATATATATATATATAAAAAAATATATATATATATATATATATATATATATATATATATAGTTATACTATTATTAAACTTATTGACATTATTATCATATTTATAAGAGATGTTACCATTATTATTAAATTAAATATATTATTATAATTATAAAAGATATTCTCACAAAATAAAATAAATCACTCATTGTAAATTTTTTATATAATATGTTATTATTTAATTATTTATTTGATCAAAACATATAGTCATTGTAATAAGTTTAATTACAAATAGCTGTAAAATATAATTTTAAAAGAATTAAAAAAAAAACATTTATAGTAACAATCTCCATGGACATATTTACATATAGAAAACCCTTTCCTACTCCCTCTTTATATATAATATTTTCATGGAGCATATATCATTTAGTAATTGTTATTAAATAATTTTATCTTTAATAAATGAAACAAATAATTGAATGATTTATTTTTATTTTAAAATAATTGAAGAATTCTTTTAAAAAGTATAATTATATAAATATTTTAAAACTATATATATTAAATAGTATTACTTTCTTCTTTTAATTAATCATTATTAAAATAATAAAATAATAAAATTATATATTTTTAATGTAATAAAAATATGAACAAACCTTTTAATATTTCATATCGAAAGTAAAAATCAAATTCATTATCATTTAATTTAAAAGATTAAAACAATATTTATTTTAATAATATGAAACGGCCCTAATTTCAAGGACTAAGTTATTCAGCTATTAGCCTTTTGTTTTGAAATAAAAAATACTGTTACTAGGTTAAATTAAACTTATATAAATAAAAAAACTGTTACTATGTGACGCATCTGAGATTGTATGTGACTAGAATATGGACATTTATTTGTCGCAGTAGCTCTGTATTGTATTTGAAGGAATGAATGTGATATCATTATAATGCTGTTTTTTCCTATATAAAACAGATACCAGATAATCCCTCTTTCTCCTCCTTCATAGCAGAGCACAGAAAACATGGGGGTGGACTACTACAAGATTCTTCAGATACACAGGAACGCCAAAGAAGAAGATATTAGGAAAGCATATAGAAGGTTGGCCATAAAGTGGCACCCTGATAAGAACCCTAACAACAAGAAAGAGGCTAACGATAAATTCAAGCAAATCTCAGAAGCCTATGATGTATGTCAATTTAGTATGCCCTTTACAAAAATTGTGGTATTTTGAAGTAATTTGAGTTTGTTTGTTTGCTTTCCCCTTAAAAGTTGTAATTTTGATGATGGGTTTGGATGAGAAACTAGTTTTAATTAGTGGGGTTTTCTTGTTTTGCCCTAATTTGTCTAGTGTCTGAGAACACTACTCAAATTTGGTGTTGTATTGTTTAAGTTGCCATTTTTTTTCAAGGTTTTTCAACTTTGAGTATGTGGGCTGTTCTAGATTTAATCTAAAAGGCTGGCAATCGGTAATTTGATTGATATTTAAAAAATTTCTAATTTTCAGATTTTTCGGGGTGGGGTTTGGTGGTTTTTCTTTTCCTAATTTGATTTGTGAAACAGGTCTTGAGTGATCCACAGAAGCGAGCTGTGTATGATCAGTATGGTGAGGAGGGGTTGAACGGGGTGCCGCCACCAGGTGGCGGTGGTTTTGCTGGTGGCGCCGGTGGGCCGACAACATTCCGGTTCAATCCCAGAAGTGCTGATGACATATTTTCTGAGTTTTTCGGGTTTCCAAGCCCCTTTGGTGGTCGTAGTGGAATGGGGGACATGGGTGGTCGACCTGGATTTTCCAGGGGTGGCACGTTTGGTGAAGATATTTTTGCTCAATTTCGGAATGCAACTGGGGAGGGCTCTGGCCATATGCCTAGGAAAGGGGCACCCATTGAGAGAATTTTACTTTGCGGTTTGGAGGATTTGTATAAAGGGATCACCAAGAAAATGAAGATTTCAAGGGATGTCATCGATGCCACTGGGTGAGTTTTCTACTTACTTTCTAGTTTCATCCGGAAGACCTGAGTTTGTTTATGTTAGTGTGTTATTGCAAGGAATCAGATTATCAAATTTCATGTAAAGTTTGATGCTTTGCTTTAATTTGATCAATTGGGTCAATTGTTTGATAGCTTTGAAATTGAACTGTATCATGTATGCATGACAGATTAAAGGAAACTTTCATATGGTTTATGTTTTCAACATGGAAGAATCATCTTGTAGCAATTTCCTGTGAAGTTAGGACACATAAGAATGTGTTATGAGTTGTGAAATTGTGTTTTGAAATCTTTGACATGTGATTATGTTTATGACTACCTAATCTACCATTTGCAGGAGACCCTCCACAGTAGAGGAAATCCTCCTGATTGAGATAAAGCCAGGTTGGAAGAAAGGAACAAAGATAACATTTCCTGAAAAGGGAAATGAACAAAGAGGAGTTATCCCTTCAGACCTTGTGTTCATCATTGATGAGAAGCCTCATAGTCTCTTTAAGAGGGATGGCAATGATCTTGTTGTCACCCAGAAAATCTCTCTTGTGGAAGCCTTGACAGGTTGCTCAGTTCAGCTGACAACCCTTGATGGTAGGAATCTGACAATCCCTATTAACAACACCATTAGTCCTACATATGAAGAAGTTGTCAAAGGAGAGGGTATGCCAATTCCCAAGGACCCTTCCAAGAAGGGGAACTTGAGAATCAAGTTCAACATCAAGTTTCCCTCCAGGCTTACATCTGAACAGAAAAGTGGCCTCAAACGGTTATTGACATCTCCTTAAGCAATGGTGGTAGCTCTAGCTAACATATTAAGATGTCACTTGTTTCATACTTGGTTTTTTTGCTTTCAAATGGAAATTGCTGCCACTGTGAACTGGAATTCCAATTAGAACAGTTTAGATGGTATTTGTTTATTGTTTCATTTCTTTAGTTTTTGGTAGTGAGAATTTTCTTATCCTCGTCCACTTATTTGTGTGAAAAATGCCTGCAAGAATTGGTGTTCGTTCTACTTTGCTCAATAGGATTTTTCTTACCCTTGTGTGAATACTCTTCTTTATATCTCTGTTTCTTAACCTTTTTATGACTTATGTCATTTGATAAAGCATTTTTTTTTTTTTGTTTACCAATGGAATATCTCATCATCGTTGACCACAAATACTTTATGAGAAATTTATACATGACAATCATGATTCGTGCTAATTATAATTTCTAAGAATGTTCACGAAATAAGAAGTTAAAATTTTGTTTGAAAATATTTATATAAGTTTCTAGAAAAGAAGTATTGTGTTATTTTTATTGAAATATTTAATTATTAGTACATTAAGAGCTTTATAAGAGTAAAATGGTTAACTTTCATTAAGATTTTTGTTTAACTCGGGAAAATTAATTTCTCACCTTCTTTATCGGAATATTTTTGTGAAAAAAATTAATAAAAAACATTTTTTAGAAAGATAAATCAAACAAGAAAAATATACTCTCCTAATTTCAAAATTTCTAGAAAATAAAAAATTATATTTATGTTCGGATGGGTCAATATTGTTGTCGTGGGTCAATAGTATCTTTCATGATTTCACAGTCAGTTGTCACTTGCTCTAGTCAAAAGTTGAATCAGATTAATTAATTGGTAGATTTTTGTATTTACTCTTTAAAGGTAAGGGAGATTTATTTGTGTTTGTATTTTCTGTTTTATTCTTTTTAACCATAAAAAAAACACGTTATTTTTAGTCTATTTTCCGTTTTTTTTAAATATATAGAAAACACTTAAAACATTTTCTGTTCAATTTAGGTTTTGGGGCATTGGTTGTTGCAGAAATAGAAATTGAGATAAAAGCTTTAGAAAAAAAATTAAGAAATTTCGTCTTTCCGATCACATTTCTAATACCTATGATATCTCTTCGATTTTCCAAAATTGCAAAGCATACAGAATGAAGCAAATAGAAGAAAAGAGTTTAGCAAATAGAATGAGCTAAGCTTATCAGTGAAAATAATAATTTTTATTGAACATATATTTTAAATTTTTGGACTGTTATAGATTGAGCTACTTTTGTGGTTTGTTGGAAGTGAGATAAAATAGTTAGAACTTAATTAACAGAAAAGATTTTATTATGCAACCTCATCGTAAATATCTTATTTGTACCATTAAGATTTTATAAATAAAGACCTAATGAAAAGATCTCTACAACTTTTGGCAATCTTGAAATTTCTTATAATGACTTCAATATGGTAAGAAATGTCCCTCTTGGTGTGAACATGAGTAACAAATTTTTTGTTTTGCTAGAGTTTGATATAACAAAACTCAAGTTCATGAAAACATTTGATTTAACTTTTTTAAAAGGTTTATTTAAATTATGTTATTCGTTTCTATGCTTAATATTTGTATTAATTTGAAATCTTTTTACTTTATTAATTAACTAAAAATTGATTCACATTTAAATGCTTTTAACCCTAGATTGTTATAAAAAAAAATACTTTATGGAAATTAATGGTAGATATAAATTGATTTTAATTATACATGTTTGAAGCTTTTGATATATAATAATGATTCGTTCAATAAATTTAGGTTTATTTACTTAAGAAATAAAAAATTTGAATAATTTCATGAAATGATGATATAATTGAGATTTTCTAAAGTATATTTGTTTTTAAGTAATTGCTATGCGGAGTAATTTTGTGAAACTCAACCCCAATATCTTTATATTTTAGTTTATCACACATTTTAATATATTTTATTTCTTATCCTTTATCATTTTTTTATCTTATTTATTTATTTATTTATTTTTATCTTTTGTTTTAGTATTTATTTTTATCTTTATCTTTTATAGTTTATTCAATTTTGTACTTTTATGTTTATTTTTATGTCTTATGTTTTATCTTTAGTTTATTTTCTATTCACCTTTTATTTTATCATTACTTTCATCTATTATTTCCACCTATTTATCTTTTTTTTACTATTATTTATTTTAAAAAATATTTTATTTCATGTAAATTAATAGTCAAATATTCTATAACTTGAATATGGAGTTAGTTCTGTAAAACTCGATACTTCTGCTTAAAAATATATTTTACTAATTGTGGAATTGATATATTTATAAAAGTACTCTACAAGTTTCTATAGTATCGATGTCAGAAACTGGTGTTTAATTTTTATTTTTTTTTACTTGTTTGCTTATTAGTTTAAGATATTTTGAAACTGGTCTTTATGTTCATTAAACAAACTTGAAAATGCTCTAACTCAATTTATGCAGATTTCAATTTTTGCATAAAGTTATATATCCAGAATTTAGAGACCCAAGTGGCTCAATTAGTTACATAGTTATCAAAGCATCAAAGTAAAATGTTAGTCATTAATATTGAGGTCAATACTCAAAAGACTTGTAAGACCACTATATTGATAAATTTCAATTTACATGATTAGTTAATTAGCAATTAGATAAGGAGGAAATAAAATTACACAAGTTTCTATTTTATTTTCATATTTTATGTTATGCATATTTCTTTCTCCTTCAAAAAAATTATAAAAAGTTTAACAATATTTGAGAATTGTCAATGCATTTACTCAAAAACTAATTTGAAGCATAACTACTTTACTTCTCTTTTCTTTCTTTTCACTTCATTCTATGTTCGTGTGCTTTTTAACTTGATCTTCGAAGTCTTCTTTTACATAACACTGAAAATAATTGTCACTATGATATAAAATTAATTCTTTTTGAATAAAACAAAATTTTGCTTTTGACGAGTCATCTTTGATTGAAACATAGAAACTTTTTTCGTGTTTGCCTTCTGGTTTCATGCAAAATAATTTTCTTTCTTCTATCATGTTGTTATTTGCCATCAGAATAAGCTAGAACAAATATGACAATTGACAATGCAAAACTAAGATGTTTGAAACATATTATATTAATTAGAGTATGTTTGAATGAACTTCTCTTAAAAGAATTATAAAGAAGAAAAAAATAAATAAGAAAAAATTTCAATTAACTTAGATAAGTCATTGGACCTATTGGAAATTTTGTTAAGCATTTTTCTAAGATTTGTAAATTAAATGATACCTAATAGCTTATACCTTTGAACATCTTACGAATGAACCCTTGGTCAACTTACATATTTTTATCATTAGAACTCTAAGTAAATTTGAGGGATTACAGACAACCCAAGAGTGTTTTAAATCTAATATGTATCAATAAATATAGATTATATTTATATTTATGATAAACAATGCATATTATGATACAATGTTATCTTTTAATCGCTAATACTTTTTGAAAATTTGAAATTTAATTTAAAATAAAAAATAAAAAGTTAAGAAAATTTCTAAAAATGTTATAAATGAAAATGAAAAACTTCTAATAACTTTCAATAAATAGTTGTTCCTTCCCACAAAACACTCTCAAAATAACTATTCTATTTATTTATAGAGAGGATAGATCATGATTTTTTACACACCATTAATAGAAACATTAACATAAATAGTAAAATCTGAGAATGCTTACAAATTATACCGGATCAATTTTAAAGAGAAAAACCATTCCATAAAATCAATTTAGTTTCCTTAATTCATTATCCAATCAATCATATATGAATTTGAAATTGGAGTTGCCTTGGATAGATCAATTTTCGATTCTAGCCTTATTTTATACTTTTCTTTAACAAAAATACTAAATAAATGGTAATATATATATTAAAAATATAATCAAAATTTAAAGCGTCTCATTTATAAATCATTATATATTTTTAACTAAATATATTTCATAAATAAGTATAAATTAAGTAATAATTTTGTAAATATATAAAACATGGAAATATTTGCGGAAATTCAAAAACAATACTATACGTACATAAGTTTAATTTTCAAACTCAAATCCAAATTTCAATTTTCAAGGAAAATAATATTTTTGTAATTATTTTTCAATTTATTTATTTTTTTTAAGATTTTAAGTGGATTAAATCGATTACTCTAATATATGTGAGACATGTTCTTCTAACTTATCTGATCCAAAAACATGGTCTTAACTTCTATGACCCGAACTCGCTCCCTAAAAACTGAATCGGTTGAACTCAGTTCAACCTAACAGAGATTATTCTAACCTTGGTGACACCAATGTTGTCTTATAGTATCACACATAAAGATTATTCTAAAATTATGAAAAAAATATTATTTAAACTATCTAAGATCCTAATTTTTATCACCCGAACAAAAATTATCCTAATTTCTACTACCCAAAATCGATCCCATTAATTATTTTAGACCTAATTTCTGACCAAACCTATTTTATTAGTGGAAAGAAAGGGTGAGTAGTGTGGAGGATGAGGCAATTTAGCCTTACTGAGTGCTACTTATACTAATGCATACACACACTTTTAAAGTTTGTATTTTTACTCTCTTTCTCCACCCTCTTTGATCAATTCCCATGCTCTTTCTCTCCAATTCCATCTAGCTTCCCCAAATCCCAACCCCTTTCCCTTAGATCTCAATTGGGTTATGGACATGGCTTCCAGTCCGCGCACCGTTGAAGAGATCTTCAAGGACTATAGCGCCAGAAGAACCGCTGTTATTCGCGCTCTCACTCATGGTACTACTCTTCTCTCTCCAATGCCTCTTTCTTTTTCCTCCATTTTCCTCTCCCACTTGCTGATGACCGTTTTGCCCTTTTCTTCTTTCAGACGTTGATGAATTTTACGGACTCTGCGATCCAGGTAAAGGGTGATTAGGATCTGGGTTTTCTGGGGTTGGTTTTCTTGTTTGGTTTTTGTGACGTGTTCGTTTTATTTGGTTGTTTTCGTGGGATTTGTCTTGTTTGTGAATTTGCAAAATTAGTTTCTTAGTTGGAGTAAGTTAGAGTTTTTACGCTCGGAATTTGAGTAAAACGACACGGGTCTGCGGTAATGAGAGGAATGTGAGTTCTTGGGCATGTGGGTGAGTTTTTTTGCGGAACGGTTTTGTATGAAATTGGTCTTGGTTAATGTTGATTTTACAGTGAATTAATTTATGATGGGGTGCTTTTATTTTAGAAACAAGTTAGTAGTGGAACGTTATAAATTGAGCTAAAAGCTCAAGATTGATTTTTTTGAGTGTCAAAATCTCTTAACTGTTCACTGGTATTTGAACTCTGATTTGGGATTTTAGATTATCCAATGTGAATCCAAACACGGGCTTCGTTATTGAGGGAATGTTGAATTATCGTATTGGTATGTTCTGATGTTTGAGTCTGATTAGATGGCAGCAACCACATTCATTTTGGTGGGTTTTGATTCCCATTAAATTGAGGTTTTGTAATGATTGAATAATGTGTTCTGGCCTTCCATTAAATTTAAAGTCTCTGGTGTGTTTCTTTAAGATAAGGATAACTTGTGCCTCTATGGACACCCGAATGAGGCCTGGGAGGTAACTCTGCCGGCAGAGGAAGTTCCACCAGAGCTCCCTGAGCCGGCTCTTGGAATCAATTTTGCTAGGGATGGCATGAACCGTAGGGACTGGCTTTCTCTGGTTGCTGTGCACAGTGACTCGTGGTTGGTTTCTGTGGCCTTCTACCTTGGGGCTCGTCTTAATCGCAATGAGAGGTAAGATCTAGTGTGATGGATGTGCATGTATGTGCTGATGATTTAAGTTCATTGTGGCTCTCTATCCTTTTTCAATGTTGAATTTATGGGTTACAATTGTTGTTGGTGCTCAGCATTCGTCTATATCACTATGGTTGATGAATGTCTCAAGCAATAATCAACATTCAAATTTCTCAAATGTCTGTTGTGATCTGATGCCTGATATATTTACACATGCGTTCATTGTTTTTGCAGTAAGTTTTTAATACAATCTTACGTGACCAGCAAGATCAGCTGAGGTCTCCATCCAGCAACTTTGTGTTTTATAAAAAAATATGAATTTAGGTTATCAGTGAGTGCCATGTTGCTGCTATGCTTATTCTCATAAAAGTTTTTGCATGCCAACATATCTAAAATATGTTGACATTGTCAGTTTGAATTACCTTTTGATCACTCACTCACACACATTATTTTGTCAGAATTTTAAGTTGTTTGATTTTGATTCATTTTAGTTTCAATTTTGTATGTTTATGACCTTGGATATTTTTCCAGCCATAGATTAATAATATTTGTATCTTTATAGTATGACTCTTGGCTATTAATCATGAACCTGTCTTAAAATTTTGAGTGCCATTTGACTTTTGAGCATTTATAAGTCTGTCATATTGACAGAATACCAATTGATACTACACCTATTCAAATACGTAAATTCCCCATCACATATAAATTGCTTATATAATTTCTGCTATCTTTTGTATAGTGCTTGTTTGCCAATCAGCTATCTTGAAAATAGTAGCTGCTCTGTGAACTGCTATACTGTTATAGCACTTTCGGTTGGTAGTACTTCTTTGGTTTGGCTGTTTTTTGCTCTGCTATCTGGGATTGACTACTATGGTTTTTCTCAAATGGCTTTCCCTTCAACTTGAAATTTCTGCAATTACTTATTACAATAGCTGTTCTATTGAATTTCTTTAATGTGATATTTTTTTCATTGCATTTGCTGCTTATGATTCATCTATTGATGGTTAACCTATATCTCTATTGCAGGAAACGTTTGTTTAGTTTGATCAATGATCTTCCATCCGTTTTTGAAGTTGTGACTGAAAGGAAACCAATTAAGGACAAGCCCACTGTGGATAGTGGAAGCAAGTCTCGGGGAAGCACCAAGGTTAGTCTATTTCTTTTCTAGTGATAATTGTTTCTTGAGTAGCAACACTCTCTTTTACGTACACTGTTTATTTTCGGCTGAAATTTATTAGAAATCTAGAAACTTTGTATATCACAAATTAATGATTTCTCACTTACGACATAATAATAAATATTAGTTCGGACACTTTACCTGTTACTTTTGCTATTCATAAGAAGATAATAGTATTCTAAGCTATCTGTACCATGATATCTGTTTTTGTATGTTATTGCACAACTAGTTGAAGCTGCGGTCTTGACTAGTGTATGCAAAACCATGTTGCGTATTCCATATCTGATGCCATTTCTGTACATTTATATGCAGAGATCCAATGATGGGCAAGTTAAAAGCAACCCAAAGTTTGCTGCAGATGAGGGTTACGAGGAGGATGAAGATGAGCACAACGAAACACTGTGTGGAAGCTGTGGTGGAAACTACAATGCGGACGAGTTTTGGATTTGCTGCGACATATGTGAGAGGTGGTTCCATGGGAAGTGCGTTAAGATCACCCCTGCAAAGGCTGAGAGCATAAAGCAGTATAAATGTCCATCATGCAGCCTGAGGCGTGGCAGGCCCTAGAGTGAAGACAGTGGAAAGTGTGCATGTGAGGTGAGTGTTGTTTCGTGGCTTACAAGATAGTGTAATTTTGTTACATCACTTACACAAGTTCATGTAATGGCCAAATTTATTAGGGATCAAGTTTCTTTTTACCAAGATGAACTATTGCTGTATGATACACAGTATAGAATAGGACATGACAGATTTTAATTTGATGATTAGTTTATATTTAGTTGAATATTTGCTTGAATTTACATTGTAATTTTTTTTTTAAAGTTTTATCACAGAGAAAACAACATTTTAGTTTTTGTTTAACGTGTGGGTATTGTTTGATTTCTTAAGCCTGTGATTTTAGATTTGATTGATTTCGAGATTTCTGTGTAGAACGAATATTTTGAAGGAGAGCTTCTCGTTCCACCACTTGTATTTTGAAAAAATAAAGTTTCTTAGGAAATAATACGGAACAAAAATATAATTGGCTACATAAGCTTTTGGTTCTTATATTCTGAACATTTTTTTTAATGTAGTCCAAATGTTTTTTTTGAAAGATCTTAATTTAGTTCCAATTTTATTTAAAACGAGCGGCCCTCACTGACTATAGGTGAAAAAAAAAATACTTTCTAGGTGTTATAATTTACTATTTATTAAAAATATTTCTAAATTTCAACCAAAGAGTAAATTTATTAAATAATCTCATGTACCTCATTCTAAACCATCTCTATCCAAAAGCATTCACAACTTTTCAATTCAGTTTTTACTTCACTCCTATGCGAATGACAAGGAAACTACGTGTGGTATCTGTGATGAAGGACATTGACTGAAGCATAGGCATTCTCGCCACCAATTCAATAATTCCCATAGGGACAAAGGAATAAACCACAAGACATGAACACCAAAGGTTAAGTTTGATACTTGGATTTTGGACAACTATAGACAGTTAGCAGAATCTAAGGAAAGGTAATGCAGCTTAGTTGACATCGCCACCTTGGTTAATTCTCTGTGTTTTGTCCTTGTTCCACCCTTCTCTGCTATAATCCTTGTCTTTACAACCCCATGGCTTGGGCCTCTCAGACCCCAAAAGTTGAGCCATGGGTTCCTCTCGGTCACGTGGCTCTGCCACTGCCAAAGAACGCCTACGTTGGACACCAGAACTCCATGATCGCTTTGTGGTGGCTGTAAATAGACTAGGGGGCCCTGATAGTAAGTCCTTCTTTGCATCAATAGTGAGTATTAATTATCCCATGCATAATCATCATCTAATAATGGTGCATAAGTCTGCAACTTCATCCAAGAACTCCTATATATGATAAATTTAACGTTCAATCTTCAGGGTTTGTTCAAGTTTGAATCTTGCTCAAAATAATCTTCAATCAAACTTTACTTTCTTCTCTGTCGAACCAGATTATCTTAGACGAAACAGTAAAACACTTGTGGACATCTCCTTAAAGTGTGGAACTTGTTTTGTAAAATGAAAAATAGTTCAAACAAAAAATAAGGTTTTTACGATTCTTTTATTGTTGGATTTCTTAACCAGGAAGTTTGTCGAATGACCAATCCTTTGTTCATCGCCTAACCATTACTGTTGTTTAGATTTCATTTAGTCTTTAGAAAATCACAATGGTTACAGAGAAATAATGAAGATAGATTAAACATGATCATTGGTGGATTTTCAGAAAATGTTTTACAGGATGTACAAAAATTTTAGACGTGTTAAATATATGAAATATACTAAAACTAAAAAAAATTATTTTTATCTATATATTAATTTATACATGTGAAAAAGAAATTGGGGGCCAAGACTCCCTCACTACAACAAAACTCTGTGACTAAGCATGACAATTAAGGTAACTAGAGACACAAAGAAGAAAAAAGTGTTGCTTAGTTTTTATCGTGTGAAAAATAAATAATAAAGGTATTAGATAAAATTGTTAACAGAATGTGATAAATAATATTCTTAAGAATTTGTTCTTTAACCAACCTCAATAAATAATCGTGTTGGTTATATAATTAACCTTAACTTTTGAGTAAAGTCTCAAGTTCAAGTTCTCGTGCAATATTCTAAATTCTCTGATTGATTTTTCCCGTGCTTGGATTATTTAGAGAAAAGAATTTATCAAACTTCTTTAGATTAAACGCTTTTTAAAAAAAAAAAATTCTTTGTTTACTTACAGGCAATTCTGTGTGTTCTTGCATTTTGCCATTGTGTTTTAAACACGGAAAATATATTATGTATATAAGATAATAGACCCTTCTTTTTTTTTCTTATGTATTTTATGTTTTTTTTTGTTGTTTTTTTTTATTATTTTTTTAAGAAGCAAATCATATTTGTTTTCTTAAATAGGTGATATTTAAAATAGCCTTTTTTAAAAAAAAAACACTTATTTTAAATTTAAACAAACTCAATAGCATATCATTTAGTTGGAGTGATAAGCCATAAAATTAGTGAGATGAAAGATTTAGTTAGAGAGGAATTGATGGTTGCGAGTGTTTGATTTCTAGTTATGTTAAACATCAACAATATGTTTGAAAAAAACTTCTCCATAAATATTTTTCAAAAAGGGAAAAAAATTAAGTTTATTAATGTACAAAATTTGCTTATATATAAATTAACATCAAATTTTGAAGAAACTAATAGGGAATAAGTTTTACACATTAACTTATTCTTTAGAAGTTATGGCCCTAATTTGATTTGTTTGTGTAGGGGCAACTCCAAAAGGTATATTGAAAGGAATGAAGGCTTTGGGTATTTCTGAGCTAAACATTTATCATGTCAAAAGCCACTTGCAGGTTTCTCTCTCTTCTCTTAGTTTCATTTTTGTGGTGGAGATCTTTTCTTGGTCCAAAAAGTGAAATGATATGAAAATGAAAAATCACAAAAAAATGTGAAACTTAACTATATAAAATTTTTTAAAATGTATTACGGTTTATATAACTCACAATGTATTTAAATAAAAATATATTTTAAATTATACAATTCACAATGTATTTAAAATAAATTTTGTAATATGAGTTAACAAACTTGCTACTATAATATAATAATGATTATCACATTAGTCTTGTACCTAAAGTAAAAAAGAGTCTACATCATTCACATGGACCGATAAATTGCTTTAGACCTAAGGGTTAAGGCCCCATTAAGAAGGACCCATACGAATTACTCTTACTAAAAAAAATAGTATAGATATTCTAAAAATACTTAGATAGAGTTTACTTTTTAAATAAGAAATGTTAACGCATTTATAATCTATTTTTTTGATGATTACGCTCATTTAAATTTTAATAATTAATTATTTATTTTAGCATATTTTTTATAGCAAATGTACAATTTAGATATAACTATGCATATTTATATTTATAAATCAATACTAACATGTACATTGTATAGAGTTAAAAGAAAAGAATAATATAAAATTGTCATTTAATTTTTACGACATAAAAATATGGAATTTTGATTCCAATTATTCTTTATTTTTCATTTCATTAATCTTAAATTTTTTCATTGATTTACTTTGTTATTATAAGCTTTAAATATTTTCTTAAAAAAAATAAAGGGTACACGCATATTTGAATCAGTTTATATAAATATATTAATGGTAATTTCATTTTTCAACTGAATTTTTTAAATAAATTTATTTTAAAATTAAGGTTACATACATATCAAGTTTGAATTAGTTTATATCAATATCTTAAAGAAAATTTCAGTTTTCAACTGAAATTAATAATTTCCCAAGATGATATATCTAATGTTATATAATATTAATAAATACTTTTAGAGTAGTCTTTTCAATTAACTATCACCCATGTACTCAAATCAATTCCACTTGCAAATGTTTTAATACAATTTGAAATTGGAAAGTAAGAGAAATATTTTAAAACAAAATTTATATTCACTTTTACTTCTTCGAATACTCATCTATTTTTAGTAAATTTTCAACTTCAAAGCCATTATTCATATCTTGAACGTGAAACCAAATAATTAAGTTGAAAAATCACAATAAAGTTGATCAGCTTCAGAAATCTAACAAGTTCAACATGGATTTGTTCAGAAATACAGGATCTCCAAATTGATTCCAGAGTCCCCCACAAGTAAGTTTCTTATTAGAGCAAGTATTGATGCTAATTAATTTAGCTCCAAGAACACCAAATTCATGTGAATTCATAACAAGTTCCCTAATTATCTATGAAGGAGGAAAACCTGAGAAGAGAAGCATATCAGATATACTTCCAAATTTTAGTTCTATATGGTGAGTCAGTAATTTTAGTTCAACAACAATATTTTCTTTTTCTCAACTTTCATTTTTATATCCTTCAACATTTCAATTATGTTTTGACTATTAATGTCTGTAATGAGCAGTGCTTATCAACTAAAGGAACTCCTTCAAATACAGTCAGAGATGCAAAATCGCTTGAGTGATAAAACACAGGTATTTTTATTTATTTTTTTTCAGTCTTCACCAAAATATTCTTACCAACCCTAAAGTGTGATTAACTCATTTTTAGCAAACACTTTTCGAAATCTAATTTTTATGCACTGTCAGTATAAAATATTTTACATTCAAATCATGTTTAGTGTTATTTTGATGTAGTTATTGTCAAAATTTATTAAGTTACCAAACATCTTAAGATTGGGAAATTGGAATCAAAGAATGAAACATGAAAAGCATTCATTTTCCTTGAACAAAAACAAAGATATAGAGAGAATTTCTTCGGTGATTTTTTATTTTATGTTATTTTGTTTAATTGGTTTAAAGGTTCAGAGAAGTTATAAGGCAAAGGTTGAAGCACAAGGAAGGTTCTTGGAGAGACTTGGAAAAAGTAGTCATAGCAAAACAACAATTGGAAAAGCATGCAAGCCTTTTGCTTCTTCTACAACTGCACCTCTGCCTTCTCTTTCTGAGGAATCTGAATCATTGAAATCAAATAGTGAGAAAGAACATGAATCAGCCAAAAAGCAAAGGATTTCAGAAGAGGGTGTTTTTCCAACAAGTTTTGAACCAGAATTCTACAACCAAACATGGAATCTTCCTTGGAGTCAGATTGCAGCAGCATGCCAATCAACTTTGGATCCCAGTTTCTTATTTTGAGTTTTGTTTGTTTAGAATAATGTGTTTGGCTAATAAAAGATTGATGGTGTTGATCTTACTATAATGTTTGGTTTATCTGTAATATAGTGTTGGACAAAATAAAAGTTTGAAAAATATCATGTATGTATTTCAAGTGGTTGACTGCATGAAAGAAATTCATATTCTGGTTTGGAATACTACTGATATACAATGTATCATATTTACATGTTCACACTTAATTTTGATTACTTCTTAATACAACCAAATTTTGTGCCTTAGAAAGTTTAACAAATGGCCACTAGTTTTTCCCATTTCAGTCACAATTATTTTAGACTCATGTGTTGGACTGAGATTTAAGAAAAAAAAAAAAAAACTGTGGTGTCAATATTTTTAAATAATTAAATAAATGATATGATATTAGCTAGGATTGTTAGGTTATTTTTAAGGATGACAACAAAAAAATAATGGTACTGAATTAAGTTTTTATGGTATTTAAAAACGCATTATTTTTTTATGAATTATTATTCATATGTGTAAAAACTGATATTTTGATACACTTGAAACTAGAATATGTCAACTTTTAACAGAATTAAAATTGTACTTTCTTTGTCCAAACTTATAATTTATTTGTTCTATTTTTTTTTATGAACCTTTATAATCTTGAATGTTTCCTCAAAAAATCATGGAGTAATTTTAAATCTTTCAAATTCTTATGGTGATATCAATTAATTAAGATTTAACTACAAATCCTTCATTAATTTTTTTAAAAATCTTGCAAGTCATTATATTTTTTCGTTTTAGAATTTAAAAGACTTTTTATACAAATAATTTTTTAAAATTTAATTCAAAACATCTTTAATTTTATGTTCTTTTCCAAGTATATTAATAAATAAATTCAAATCTAACTCATGCTGGAATTAATTTATCTCTTTTTGTATATTATAATTTAACCTCTTTATACATTATAATTTGATCTTATTTCATTATGTCTAACAAATTATTTGATAATTCTTTTAGAATCAACCAATCAAGTTTTTAAATTACCTAATTCATATTTGATATCACACCATCATTAGACTTATTGTATTATCTTTTTGTAATGTCACATTATTTTTATTGGTGTAGCTATTTCATTATAATTATATGCATCCCTTTAAAAAATACTAGTATTTCATAACTAAACATATATTAAGTCAAATAAGTATTTTTCAGATTTCGATTTCAAATTAAATATATAAATTTCAGCTTTGTCAATTAGAAACAACTAGTGCATCACTTCACTCAATTTGTTGATCATCAACAAGTGAATTTAAGACACATATGGGTCTTTTACAGTTTTGTATCCAATTCCATGATGCTGACTCATCATCAACCACCACATGCCTACAAGACATTTGTAATATCATATTCCCAATGCTTTTTTTCCTTTAACATACATTTCTCATGTAGCAAGATTCTATTTCTTCTCTCATTAGCCACTCTATTAGGATGAATAAGAAACAACTTTTTCATTCCATTTTCTACTCTAAAAACTCATTAAACTCCCTAAAGGTATATTTTAATAATCATTTTTAGAAATTTTAATTTCTTTCTCATTTTATCTATCAATAAAGTGTTATTGCATGATCTTCAATACACTAATAACACTTTACAATACAAATCAGTCTAAACAATGTGTCCTAAAAAACAGTTATCCTTCATAAAACATCTATCATAATCGCTTTTAGTTAGTTGGTTAATAATTTCTTGCCAAATTATTTATGTCATCTCCAATACAAAAAAGTATGTTATAAAATTTAATTTATTGTGTCCCATTTCTTTTTAAGATACTTTTACAATTTTTCTTCAATATAAAAATTTTACAAAATTACATTTTAACTTTTCAAAACTTAAAGTTTATTATTTTCTTATTTATAAGTTTTAAAACCTAATTTAATATTTAAAATCATAAATTTCATACCAATCAGTATCTTTTACAAAGCCAAAATTCAAAACTTGTGAAGTATTTATGACTTTTGTAATGATTGTATATAAAAATATGCTAAAAAACGTACAAGAGAAGCCTTCCTAGACTGTTCTTGTCACAAGTGACAAAAAGTAATCTACCAACAATCTTGTATCTCAAAAGACGTGTACAACACAAAAGCAATTTGACAACAATATTTTAAAAATATATTTTAAAAAGACATACTTATAGAAAGTTTATGATCCTTAAACATTTAAAATGTTTTTAATAGGAAACAGCCAAACCTAGTGATTTTACAGAATCATATAAGTCCAAATGGAAATATAAAAGTGACAGAAGTTGTCACGCGTTTGCCAAATTGGTAGTTAGGAAAGCTAAAGAGTTGCAACTTACTAAAATGTTAATTATTATTATTTTTTTACTTCTCAGTTGTCATCCGAATTTATAGATTAATAAATTAATATTGAATAATACAAATGCTAATTGAAGTTTATAAAGTCCATGCATGCAATGTATATAGGTACTTGATATCATATCAAATGCTTTTCTTTTAAAGATCATTCTTTAGTCATTTTAATGGAAGAAAAAATATGTTAAGTGTTATGAAATATTTATAAATCATTATCAAAATAAATTGTATTTCTATTATCAGTGAACTAATCATTATTTAAATAGTATTTTTGCCTTTTTTTTATTTCACAAACACTTTTTACCTGTATTTGTTGATTATTCTTAAAAAATTGCTATATAAAAGAAGATTGGCTCATTGATTTAAGGTTTAATTATTTATTTTATTCAATTTAATATAAATACTAATAAAAATTTCAATCAAAGTTTCTCAATTTTATAAATATGACAATATTATTATTTTATTAAATTTTTATCTGATTAAAATTAAAATAATAAACATTGATAATTTTAGTTTATATATACTCAATTTATAAATATAATGACAATTTATAAATTAACCATACTAATTTTAATTGATACAAAGTTCACATTATTTGTTCTTATAAATTGAGAAACTCGATTAGTTTATTTTCGAAATTAAGAAATTTGATTAAATTTTTTTATCAGTAAAAAGACTAAATTAAACAAAATAAATAAATAAAGTTAATGAATAGAGATCCCGTATATCTTAGACACTAGATGTTCATTTATTGTGAATTTTGTAATAAAAATAAGTTTAAAATGTCAAATCTAAATAAACATATACGCATATTTAAATTAATTAAAATTATAAATTTAATTTTCATTCGTAAAAGCTAAACACGACTTCGTAGTAGTTTTTTTCACATAAGAAACACCAACTCCCATCAAACAAAAAAAAACCAACTTAATATCATTTTGATACATATTATTAAATATTATTATACTATTAAAATGAGTTGTAAAGTAGGTGTATATTTTTAGAAATATCATAGTATTATATTCCTTCTCAAAGAAGGACCATTGAAAGCAATTTTTGAGTTAGAAAGTTGATAGCCACAAGTATTATTTAAAAATGTGAGATTATTAATGGTTGGAGGGCTATTTACAACATGTGACTAAACTAATTAATGATTATAATAAGTTTCTTAGTTGAAAACGTGCATAATTGGAAACGTGTCAACTCAATCAATTAGATGGAAGTTGTGTCGTGGTACTAATTGGAAAAATCATGTCCCATCCATCCATGGTGCTATCTTTTTCCTTTCTTATGACTCATAATACTCAGCATTCCACTAGGACAAGAAGGGAGAAAGTTCCTACAATATGTTCTCATCTACCCTATCACTTACCATTATTCAATTTTTTCCCCAATTGACCTAGGCAACAACACCTCACTTTGAGATATCAACCCACATCAAACCAAATTTTTCCCATGTGATTCAACCTCTTCCTTTCATTTTCAACTATTGCACCCCAAAATAAAAACATGATCAAACTTTATCTATCTACCCATCTAATACTTGCAAACAAACATTGTCATTTCATATCATCTACTCATACCATGTTTGGATACACTTGAGAAAACATAAGAGAAATTACATTTAACAAGTACAAAGTTACAACTACTAACTTCATAAAACAACTTCTTAATTAAACATGAAACATTATAACATGAAACCAAACACACTATTATGAGGATTTGGAAGTGAGTGATTCAACTTGGGCCTTCCCACATGTTCCATTTAGCCTAATGTAAAGTCTATATTCATCATATGTCATTGGTGAGTACAAGGCTGGTCTCTCCTCTGTCACAAGCTCCTTGGCTGGTTGAATGAGTAAATCACTCCTTGGGTTATAGAACATGGCCAAGGACACACGATCTTGGTTTGAGTTCACAATCACCCTGTGTTCTACACTCTTGTAAATTGCATTGCTCAGCACCTAAAATAAAAACATTGATTAGTGAGTAACAACTACCAATTGTTGATATTTGAATGTTTGTTTTGAAGTTTGATTATTTCCTCCAAATAATGTCAAACATGCATGCATGTGTAAGATATGACTAGATATATAGTGTGTGAAATAAGATTAGTTAAAGGTAAATTAGTCATGAAATAACATTTGACTGGTAAAAGGTTTGAACAATCTAGGGAGGATTAGGACCTGAATTTGGTCACCAATGTTGATGATGAAGGCATTAGGGACAGGCTTAACTGTGATCCATTCATCTCCTTTGCGTACTTGAAGGCCAGAAACATAATCATCTGGGAGGAGAATGGTCATGCCACCAGGGTCTGAGTGAGGGGAGAGTCCTAAAGTGAGGTCAGGTTGAGGGCACTTGGGGTAGAAATTCACCCTTAGGCATGCACCAACCTCACTTTCACCTCCAAATGCATTAATCAGGTAATCCTCTTTCAAACCAAGGTTTATTGATATCATTTGGAGTATCATTCCTCCTAGCTTAACCACTCCCTCTCCATATTCAGCAATCACTTCCCTATGAACACAACAAAAGAATTAAAGGGGTGAAGATAAGGCATTGTTTCCATTATTTTCTTTCACCTCAGAAAGTGACAACAGCTTGAATCATCAATATAAAGAAAATCAAGGAACTGGTCCTACATGTATTTATTATCAAACAGATACATCAAACCACTTAACCAAGTATGTTTCCTGATTATATACCATTACCATACTTAGAAGCAATAGGGCCCCAATTAACACTGTAAAATATATACTAGCTTCTCGTGAGTTAGCTCCAAGAGAAGCAAAAGATATTACTGACATCTCTGTGCATGTACAAAAGAAGAAAAAAAAGCATAATTGAAACACTGGCTATTACTATACCGTCCTTATATATTTTACTTTCATTTTATTGCTTCTTGGTAGTTGAGCTAGAATGATTCCAGATTAACAGTAAATTTTACACACAGAACATAAATTTGTGATGATAAAAGATGGTCTTTTTAGATTATGTGGTGTGGTTTTGGAATCTGTGTGTATAAAAAATGTAAAGACAAAGACAATACTGAATCATTTCACACAACTTGAGATGGGTAGGTCATATTTTAAATGTGGAGTTATTCCTCAGATGGAGCCATTGGACCGAAATGATAGCGAATTAGAGTTTTGGTCCAGCCAATTTACACAGCAGCACCCGTGAATCTTCAATGTCTTTAATCGGTGCATTCAGATACACCACGTTTGTCCAACAATTATTTATTCCCTCTTTCATAAATTGCAGAGATCTGGCTTTGTGACACGTTTTACATGCAAAAGGTCAAGTTTACTACGTGTTTACGTCTGAAATAGGTGTCCAACAACAATTGTGCTTTAATTATATTTATGGACCCATATGAAGAAGAAGAAGTACAGATTAACTGCTACATTTCTGTGCAGTTCTTCACTGTGTTTTTAATAAAATTTAAAATATAATATTTTAAAATTAATGTATTTTGAAAACACAAAAATTCGGTAGAGAATCAAAGTTCCACACTATCAAAGTCAAAAAGCTTTACTTTAGTATGAAAAAACAAAAATTCTAATTAGTAAATACAACTTCAATTTCCAGTGGATAAAAAATATTAATAAAGTTAAGCTTCAATCATGTCTAACACGGCTCTGTCCAACACTCTCCAAATTGGCAGGTCCAAATATTATTTTCACTATCCCACTTGTATTTATGCCTACAAAGTACCCTCTTCCCAACCTCCTATGAGACCTTAATATACTATGAAAACAACATCACTTTAATTAGTTGGGTACACCTTCATTTAGCAACCAACATTAAGCAAATATAAGTAGCCGCGTCGCATCTTACCAAACAAACAACAACATTATATCTTGGAATAAAGGAAAAAAAAGAAACATATTAGAAACCAAATATATGTACTTTAATTCTTAATTTGAGCCTAGGATGTTTGAACAAGCAACCTATCACTTGCTACCTATAACTTCGAGTCACTATGTTTGGGATAATTTGGCAATAAGCTTAGCTTTTCCTGAGTTATTTTTAAGTAGACATGATCTATTGCTAAAAAACGAGAGAAGAAAAACATGGTGTATTCTAAAGATAAGTACATCCTTAAAATAACTCGTACAACTTTATGAGTCAAAATAGTTTCAGTGCTTAAACAACTTCAATAAATATTTTTTTAATGTTGGTCTCTAAGTTACATCTAATTGGTAAGGACCACACCAACATTAATTTATAGTATATATTTTTCTCAACAAACATTAAGTATACTGTTCTTTTCCTTTTCTAATTATTATCTCCTCAAAAAAGCTTGAAGCATAGAGATCTTAAACACTTTCAGACTGTTTTTATAATTTTACTTTTGAGAAACAGAAAGAGAAGTAACTTGAAATGAGAGAACTGAAGTTGAAAAGAGAGTTTTTTTTTTTTTTTTTTTTTTTTTTTTTTTTTTTCATTTCTTTCTCTTACTTGAAACTGTGCATGATACTTTGTATAGCATGCTAAAGGTCAACTGTGGAAAATGAAAAACATGACAATTAATGTGATAAAATAAATAAGAAGATTGAACAAAGCTCTAACATAGATTCCTTTATTACCAAAAATAGAAAACTTGAACAGACATAGGATAAACATACCTCAAGGATGATGGAAATGCAGGCCACTTAGCTTGGTTCCTAAGGGAGGAAGGCATGTAATGAAGAAAGAAGTAGTCACTCCAATCCAAGGTGGCACCCTTCTGCACTCCCAAACGACTTCCATAGCCCTCATAAGTGGTGGGGGAGTTTGCATACTCCTCCTTCACCTCAAGTGGCTGGTTGAAGAACTCACGCCACAGTTCCTTAGCACTCTTCATCAACTCATGGCTAACACCATGGTTCACCACTTGAAAGAAACCCCACTCACTACAAGCCTCAGCCATCTTCTTCAGCCCCTCCTTTCGAACACTCTCATTCTCAGACAAGAGTTGTTCTAGATCAATGACGGGGATGTTAGCATGTTGAAGACCAGATATTTGGTCATGAACATGTTCATGATGAGTTTGAGAAGGTTGATGAGGAGTGGAAGAAAGGGTGTTGGAGGGTCTTTGAGAGAGTGGCCTAATGTAGCGTGAGGGGATAGAGCTTAGGCCACTTTCAGCTAAGGCTTGGACTCTAACCACAGGTTCTGGCCATGCTTGGCAACTCAGCATGTTTTCAGAAACTAGGAAAGCACAAAAACTAAGAGGGATTGGAGAGAATTGTAACTAGTGCGCTTAAGTGTGTGTTTTGCTTGTAGCTTGTGTTGTAGTGTGGTTGAGAGCAACTAAGAGAACCCTATTTATACAGATAAAAGCATGAGCATGAGATGCCATATGCATAATTTCGGCGCCGTGATGAAATTGAGTTGCTTCTGTTGTGGCTTCTGCTTTATCTCTCATCACTCTCATGGCTTTCTGTCCATACACACATACAAATTCTTTTATATTATCATAACAAAATATGCTCTAAGCACTATTACTTCTGCTTAATCATCATTGTGGTGTTTCAATTTAGCTATGTTTAGAAATTTACTCTTGGATTTATAGTAAATTATTGGAGAGAAAAAGAGTTTTGTTACTGATATATGTAGTGGTCCTATCCCATGTATAAGACAAGATACATATTTTTTTTATTTTTTTTTGACAGATACATTTCATTTTGTGTTGAAAATTTGATACCGCTTGGTATGTGGGAAAAACTGTGTTCTAGCATGGGATTGCTAAACCCCAACCATACAGTGGGCAAACTACGTACGATTCTTGTAAAAGAAAAAACAAGAATACCTTTCGTTTATTAATTTTGTGTCTAACAACATATGGAAAACATGTTACATCGAGATAGAAAATAACATGACGGCATTTAGTATAAAATATGAAAGTTTTGTTCTGTATTATAATAATTATTTTATACTTTTTAAGATACACGCTTTATATTCTAATTAAACACGGTGAAATGAACGAAAACAAAGCATAAACAGACAAATTATGGTATTATGTTTGTGTGTTAATACCTAACTATTGTTAATAACAAACTTGATGTCGTCCTAATAAGTCAAAAACTGTACTATATACATCTTCCATTTTAATAATAATAATAATTATTATTATTATTTTTGTTTCCTCTATTTCTCTTACTATTTAGTTTTTTTATTTAAAAAATTCACAATTTTGATTCATGGTTTTAGAAAATTGTTGTTATTATTTGATAAATTGACAATGTGACAAAAAGGAAAAAGGTTGTCCAATAATGTACTTGGGTTTGTTTTGTCGACATAGGATATAGATGACAGAATTAATATAATGCCACCTCAACTGTCTCCTTCATCACTTTTCTCTGTTTTGCTGTTCTCTCTTTTGCCCTCACTTTCAACAATACTTATTTTTGCAATTTTCACCATTAAGAATTGGGATCACAATGTAACTCCAGCTTATCCTTATCAGTTTGTGGATGGGATATTTAAGTTTATTAGTCTGTATAGATTTGTTATACATAATTTGTAATTCATGCTTAATTTTTAATATTTTATTATTATACAAAATTATTTATATATCAAATATTTTTATTTATTATTCCATCGATAGTATATATTTTGAAAAAGTATAAATTTAAATTTTGTTTCACAGTTTATTTTAATTTTTTTATGAATATTGAATCATTAAATTTTAAACTTTTAAACTTTTCTTTTAACAGTCATATTTATATTAAATACTTACTTTTATATTAAAATACTTAAATTTAAATTATAAAAAATTTATTAACTTTTCAATTTTTGTAAACTTATACCGACAAATTCCATAAATATACAATTATGTAAGACGAAATAGGCTTACGCTTCTTCATGCTTCCTGACGGGTAGAAAAAGACTATAATGGATACATCTCTTCTAATAAAAATAAAAAGTAATTAAAATTTAATAGAAATGGCAGTTTTTTATTTAAAAAAATAAATAAAGAACTTACTACTATAGGAAATAATAATGTAGGGAGGGATTACGTAAGCATGAGATGAATTCAGGGTGTACAACCTTTTCATAGTTATCTGTTTTAACAAGCTTCCAATTAATTCAAACTTTTGACTAATACCAAAAAGTCATGGTGTTTTTTCCAGAATAACTTTACAATAAACATTGGTTAAAATCATTGAATCCTAAGAAAACAGAAAATAGAAGAAAAATATTTTTAAAAAATTGTTATTATAATAATTGATATATCCAATCTGTAAATATGAATTATATAATATATATAATTTATGATGGAATAAAATTAAAACTTAAAATATGTTTGCTTTCAGGTCAGAAATATGAAAAGCGAATAAAGGAGCAAAAATAAATAAAAAAACATTGAATCACAAATGAAGGAAAATAATTACCTACAATTAATTATATTCAAAATCAATTATTTAAAAAAAGTATAATTGATCATGTATTTTATCAATATTTATGTATAAAGAAATCAAATAAAAAAACATACTCAATTAAGTTTAAATAAAATATAATCAAATATTTATCTTTTATCATGATATAATAAAGAATTAAAATAAAATTTATTAATAATAAATCAAATAACTTATTATTGTATATTATGACCAATAATCAAATACAAACCATTTTTGTTAGAAAAAACGTTTTTCGCAATCAGATATTTTTCATTTATGAATGTATAATTTTATTATTTATCTTCACTTTTTATACAATATTTATTTTGTATTATGTTCACCTCTTTTATATATCTTGTACGATCAAATTTGAGAAGCATGCTTATAAAATTATAAAAAGAAGCTATTTAGTTACCAAATGAAATAGTTACTAATTATGATTAAAATAGTCATTAAATTAAATGTTGATTACTAAATAACTATAAAATAGAAGTAATGATTAAATTTAGTGACCAATTAAGTCATAATTAGTATCTAATATTAGCTATCAAAATTTTAATTTTAGTGACCTATGTCATTAGATTCTAAATTGATATCTAATTAAGTTAGTTAGAGACTAATTTAGAATTTAATGATATAGGTCACTAAAACCCTGGTAACTAATGTTAGATACCAATTATTTAACTTAATTGGTTACTAAATTCAATCATTACTTTTATTTTGTAGTTATTTAGTAACCAAAAACTAATTTGATGACTATTTTAGTTATAATTAGTAATAATTTTATTTCATTTGGTAGCTAAAAATTGATATCTAAATAATATTTTTCTTGTAGTGTAGAATCTGATCTCACAGAGAAATTATTGTTTTGATGGGCTAGAAACAACTTAACATAGAAAGTTTTGACACAACTTATAATAAATGAGTTCTAATCCACCATACTTATTTTTAGTGTTTGGTTTCAAATATTCATTCAATCAATTAATTCTAAAAATAAGTTTGGAAGTCATTTCTCCTCACAGAGGACTGGGAATCAAGTTCTATTTGTTGTGCTTTGACATAGAACTATGCATTACTCAACACACTGGAAATTAACTACTTCAAAATTTAAAATTTATAAATATATACCATTGAAGCTTTAAAATGTGACAACAATGAATGCTTTGGACTAATCTTAGTAAAAGTTTTTTTTTAAAATATATATATATATATATATATATATATATAAATTAAAAATTTTGATAATTGCATGATTTTTCTATCATACTATTTATATAATTTTTAAAGTTGATTTGCATTGGTTTTAAATATAAAATAAAAATGGTAAAATAAGTTAGTATAATGGTCTTTATCAAAATCGCAGTTGGTATGTTAAAAACAAGATGAGTTAAAGTCAACTTATCTATAGTAATAAAACAATAATTTGGGAGTGAATGTTTAAAAAATAATTATTTAAATTATTTTTTATTTTAATTTTATTTTTCTTAAAAACAGGCCAGCTTATGTGGTGAGTTCGATGGAACGGTCAAAGTGGAATGACAGGTTAAAATCCACAATCAGACATACAGAATTTTGACAGAACAATCCACTATAAAGTAACGGTTTAATCTATAACAGTAATTGATCGTATTGCAAATGTTTTTATCACATTATTTAAATATTTTTGTCACATTATTTAAATATTTGTCAACGTTTCTTTATCAGCCCATATTTGCCAACGACTACTTTAACAAACGTAGACATTTTAAATCTTTCACACATTGTTTAACTACTAAGTCATCACAAATATTTAATATAAAAATTTATATATATAAAGTTTTGTACACTAATTTATATAAATCAATTTTTGATTTATTAGTTTCACCAATGATAGTAACTCAACAACTCGTTCGAATTAACAATCAATCTAATTTTAAAAACGTGTGTGCTAACGTAAAATTCAAAAGTAGGAACTGTATTTTGACAAGTCAAATAACTCGAGTATCTTACAAATAACATGAAACATTCGAAAGTAATACAAATCAAGGGAAAGAAGGGGAAATTGATTGATGAAATGGAAGACTTTCGAGTTTTAGACATGTTTTATTACAAAAATTATAAATGGAAAGGAAACTAATATTTCAAATATCAATTTAGAGAAGGCATATCTTCTCCGATAAGTTTCAAAACTGAAATTTGTTTCTTATAAAATTTGAATGATAACAGTTAACAAATAGATAATTAAATTTTAATCTTAACTCAAAATTAGATTAAAAATAATATGAAAAGATTGAAATTTATATTTCAATATGTTGAATAAAAATGTTTCAAAAAATTCCCTTTTGAAATATTTAATTATGATCTTAATACAATAATTTTAAAAAATAATATAAAAGTATTAAATACGAGTAAATAGAAATTAAAAATTTAATGGCAAAAAAAATACTTAATTGGTGTATAACCACTTCTAAATCTCTTCTTAAAAAGATTTAGACTTAAAAAGTACTCTTATCTTTCTAATGTTAAAGGGTATGTAAGATTTTATTTACATCTTTTCATTATCTCACTCTTATGCATATATTTCTGTATTTTTATAATTTTAAATCTTGTATGTTTCAAAATTTGATTGCGTTTCACAATAGTTGGAGATTTAAGGACTATATTGGTTAAACGATCTTATCTCAAAACTTTTAGGTGTTTGGTGTTTTTCTGCTTAAGTTAAGAGCATCTTGTGAGCAAAAAGTTTCAAGTACAGGAATCTCTACCTTAGATATTTGTAGTGAACGAATTTGAACTATAGTCTTTTTGTTTTTGAGACTTTGTTAGTGTGATTTGGTGGTCCATGTTAAGTCAATTCTTTTGTTGCATCTAAGTTTGAAGCACTTCAAATGAGTCAATGAGAACTTCTATTATTGTATGTGTTTATGATGTTCTTTAATTCCATGTACAATCTAGAGAACTTTTATTGCATATGAAATCTCAAGAACAGGTTCTTTAGTTGCTAAAATACATATGATTTTTTATCGAAAAAATGTTATTACCAATGAATTTTAACAACAAAAAAATTGGACACTAAATTTATTAACGGATTTACTCACGAAAACATTCACTCCCAAATTATTGGTTAGCAAATTGACTGTCAATTTATCAATGAATTAAATCTGTCAGTAAATTGAATGTCAATTTTACTAGCGGCTTTAATCCTTAAAAATCTTGTTCCATCTTTTAATTTCTTTTCTAATTTTTTGGAACTTAAATTGTAAATCTTAATGATTTATGTTACACTACTATTGCATATATTTGCATCCTTCAAATAAAATAAAATATTTAATTATTTAAATTATTTTTATTTCAAATTTTTAATTCTTTTTACAAAAACATACTGAATCACATCATCTTTAATATGTCAAATTGAAAGGTTAGATGAAATGGTTTAAAGCGAACTAATAAGTTAAAAATATGAACTCAGCCTACTAAATTTTTGTAGACTAATGGACTAACTTACAAACTAAGGTCTACTTTACCATGCTTGTCATTGTATAAATTCATCATGTTGAACGTATAATACATTATCAAAATCTTTTCGTGTGATAAGATGCTTCGCTAGTATTGACAAAAGATTGTTGCAAAATTAAAAATAAGTACAAAAGTCACTAGATAAATGCATAGTATTCTAACATTGATATAAGATTGTTAGACTAACAAACTATAGAAACAAAAGCAAATAACATCCAACTATGACTTTTAGCTTATGACAATATGGTCCAAAATAGACAATTTTTTTATTATCGGGATGGGTAAATCGTGTCAATTAGGCACTCATTTAGATAGATAAGAAATCGTGCAAGACAGTGATGATTTATGTGTTAACATTTAAAACGTGACCAACTGACATAATTTTTTCTCTATTTAAATAAAACCATGTCTAGCTCACATGATTTCTTCGTAATAAAACCGAGTTCAACTAATACGATTTCTTCATAATGACATAATTTATCCATTTCAGTCATAAAAAAATTGTTTATTTTAGACAATACTTATATAAATTACGCCATTATGAGAAAAAAAAAACTAATGACGGATCTACCATATATAATTTGCTATGAAAAAAAAAAACTATTCATAATAAAATTGAAAATGAAAAATATTTCTATAGACGAAGGGTAAGGAACAGTTCATGTGAAAGTTTTTATAACTTTTCAAAATTTGTGAAAATAGACTACAAACATAACACATATATATGAAATGGTTTCTAAAACTTTAGAAATGTTAAAAAAGTTGTGTGCAAATAGTATACAAAACACATGAATAAAATTATTAAAATAAAATAAAAATTTGCGGCAGTAAAAAAAGATTGAGGGAAAAACTTCTGGCAATTTATTAGAGCCGTTAAAAAGATCCCTAATAAAAAATTTATATTTTGTGATGAGATATAATGATCTAAGAGAATTTAGACAAATTGAATGTATCTTAAACTTTGATTATAATAAACAGGAGTAATTCTTAAATTAAGCACTTTTTAAGTGAAATCATATATTTTTTTTTATCAATACATATACTAAAATAAACCTTCTCTAAATAAGTATAGACGTTCTGACAAATTATAAACATATGTAATAAAAGAAATAAGTTAAAATCCATTCACTCATATTTATATTGACAAAATAAATCCTTTAAAGATATTTTTTTTCATGATTTTATACCAATCTTTTTTTTAAACAGAAAAAAAATGAATGAATAATAAAGAAAGCAATTCAGGGTGTTACAGCCCTTATACCAGTCTTAAGATATATACATTGTTATTATCATCGTTTGCAGTAATAACAGTTTCTGCTTGTGCTTGAGCTTCAACTTCATCTTTAGCTCTGCCTTCAACTATGGCTTTAGAGACCTTTTCTTGAGCATTTAGCCTTTGCTTTAACGTCAACTTTTGCTTTGTCAATTGTCTTTTTCCTGTCTTCTTGCAACTTCCTCTTATCTTCTGTAGCTAGATGCTTTTGCTTGCAGAGAAGTTGCTACTTTCTCTTTCATCTCAAGAAAGCTATATAATATAACTTCTAGTAGTTGCTCATGAAGGTTATAGAAGCCTTCTACTGCCACACCCTTCTAGTATGTTTATAGAGATCCTTTATGGTGGTCATGCAGTTTTGTTGAGTTCAAAACTTGGATGAAGAGTCCTGCATGTTCATATCAGAGAACATCATTTGGTTGCCACTGAAGTTAAGTGTGGTGTGGCGGGAGTGATGGCCTTGAAAATTTGCCCTGTTCTTCACGTAACCATTTCCTTAAGACTTGCCTCGTGGCTTGCCTCGTGGCTTGCCTCATCTCTCCCTTCTCTTTTTCAAGGGCAACCTTTGACTTCGTGGAGGCTCGTTTCTTCTTGTTGGACTTTGTGGGAGGAGGTTGATGAAGACGAACCTCAATAGGTTACGTGCTATCTTCGGCAGGTGCAACAACAATAGTTTCTTCTAGTGTTGTGAGATGCCTCTTAGCAGCAGGGTGAGGGATAAAAGGTTGGGTTGATGGGTCTGTATCAAGCCGGTGGTGATTCATGGATGGTGACATCAGAAGAAGGTTTTGGTAGGTCGTGAAGATTTGTTTTGGATAGAATCAATATTAAATATTCAAAAATTAGTTTAAGTCTTTTTCATCTTTACAAAAATCTGGTAAAAATTTTATTTATATATTATAATTTCACTTTTTCTCTAATTAATTTGTGGTTTTTAACAATTCTCTTATATAAAATCATCTATATTTTCTATGTGAGCTAAATGTTTATTTGATAATCTAAGAGTGGTGACTAAATAGATTTATCAAATTTCATTGAGTAAGTTCTGATATCATATATATTAAGAAGTAAGTTTAAGGTTAATTTATTTTTTAAGATGAAGATTATCAGTACTGTAAATTAATTTTATTTGTGTTCTATGTGAGATATTCAACCAACGAGAGATTAGGATTCTTCTATGTGAACAGTAAAAGAGGGATACTGATGATGTTTGCACAAGGACTTGTGGTTGATCTAGAGAATGTATTCTTCATGGTGTAGATGATTAAAATGCGGCCAGGTGGAATGTAGCTTTAACTTGTAGTTGGTGTAAAATGATTTGTATTTAATGGAGAGGGGTGATTTAGGAAGTTCTTTCTTGGATTACCACGATTAAGACATTAATGTAAGGTGGGATTTGGAATTTTAGATGAGGGAGGTGAGATGGTTCATTTCTTTTTTATAATGGTGGTTGGTTGAAGTAAAATAGAAGCTAATGAGTGATATCTACTATTATTTAGGTGATAGAGTGTAAAAATATTAAAATTCGTAACTTTACTCGATTCATTATGGATTTATAGTAAGTTGGGTTAAAAAAATTATAACTTTTCAAATAAGGATAAAATTTTGAGTTGTCTCGGAAATAGGATGGTCACTATTATATCAAACACATTATTCAAGAGTTATCATGTATCACTTGTTTGAGGAATGTGGTGAAACAACTCATACCAACACAATTTTACTCCATCTTGGATGACCAACCAAATAGTAAGAGATGTTACAACATTAAAACCTTTTTAATAAATATCATACCTGTGGAGAAGGAATTACTTAGCAATTATTAAAGAAAACTATAAATGGAACCTAATACATATCAAGGTGATGATGAAAGATAAGATATATAAAATTAGTTCATATAGAAGTATGGTAAAAGAAAGAGGGACACTTAATTCTTTGGCTGAAAAACTAATTTTTTTCTACTAGAACAAAATTGAATTTGACTCACTTAACCCGTGAGTTAATCATGTTCCATTAGAGATGTGTTGACTTGTAATCACTAACAACAACTCCTTATAAGTTTTTTTTCATCATTTTTCACTATACTTATCTATTTTTAATTATATAAGTTGATACTTTAAATTTTTTTTTAAGACTACAATATCATTCAATAATGTTTGATTGATTTTTATGTTTAATTTATTTGTTTACCTAATTATATAAATTAACACTTCGATTTTTATTTATTATCTTTTAATATGTCTTTCTAATTATAGTTAATGTTTAGTAAAATACGTTATTAAATGATAATAGAGTCAAAATACTATTGTCAAAATTTCAATCATTTATAACAATGATTAGAATAATGATATGATAATTTCTACAATATAAACTCTTAGAATTAGAGCTTCTATAAGAGAAAGAAGGAATGAGAAAGACAAAACATTATTCTTGTTTAGAATTAGGGATTTGTGAAAAAAAAATGTGATAAAGAAAAAGGAGGAGGAAGGGGAGACGAGTGGTAGATGACATTTTACGCTTTTGCCCCTATATGTGGGGGATAATTTATTATATGTATTTGATGACACATACAGTCTTATTATTTAAAGTAACTAATTTTTAATTATAAAAATTCAAAAATTTATTAAAGTTAAAATTGCTAAAAAAAATTATTCGTTACATGAATTTAAATATTGTAACATATTTTTAGTATTAGAAATTAATTGTATTTCATAATTGCATGCACATTAATTGTATGTCATTAGGCCATGCATCACTCAATACAGTAGAAAAATATATTAATATTTCATTGCTGATTTAAAATAATCTTAAAATTTTTAATCAACCTAATTAATTTGATAGTAGTAATTTGTGTCCTTATAAAATGAATATTAACCAAATAAACTAAAACTATATAGAAATATATAACTTATATTAAAAGTTTAATTATTCTTTAAATTCATGTATTTTTATGAAATGCTATCACTTTTATAAATTAATTACTTTACTTAATCAATTTTAAATCGTGACTAATATTCAATTATATTAAAATCATCCTCTTACTTTAATTAAAATTAATTTTAAAATGATATCATTTATGGTTAATGTTATATTTAAAATATAAATATATAATTCAAATATATTTATACATAAAATATTTTAAAACCTTTGAATTCCAAATTAATTTTCCAATTCAGAATCAATTTCTAATATGTTAATTTAAATATGTAAATATTTTAAAATCATATTAATATGTTAAAATAAATTAAAATATTACATTTATTTTCCTAATTAAATTATATTTTATTTCATTCTAAACTTTAAATATTAAAATTATTCACTATTTAAATAGAATTTACACATATCCTTAAAAAGAATAATTAAATAACTTATTAGTAATATATTTAATATAATACAATTTTAACAATTTTTTTCAATCACATAATCTAATTTACTAGAAACTTTCATACTATTCTATATTCAAAGTCATTCACTTTCTCTACATCTAGACAATTTAATATTCCACTCTCTTTCTCATCCTTATCGTTTTCTTCCATTTCCTATCTACATCATCCAACCAAAACAGGAGGAAAAATTTGACAGGACATTGAATTTCTTTTTATCACAAATTGAATCTTTCTGACTAATTAATTAATTAACTAGATTAAAATTTAGACATTGAATCGAGATGAAAATAACAATGACGAAAGAGTTTTCTTCTAAATAGATGTTCATATACAAATAACACTTTCACAGAAAAAGAATAAAAAATAATATATAAAATATAAAAACAAGTATGAATTGTAGAAATATTATATAATTATTTGAAAATATTATTTTTAGGATTAATAATATAATAATTATAATTTATATATTATATTAAATATATTTAAAAAAATAGTAAAATTGTGAAGTTCTATTTTTTATATAATTATTAATCCATGATAAAACATAAACCATCAAAATAATATTGATCTATTTACTAACTTGTGATAAGACAAACATAAGTTCAAGAATTTTATAACTTTATCAAAACAAATCAAAGCGTCCCACTTAGAGATTTCAATAGGTTAATATATAATTAAGTCGGCAGAACCAAAGCACTTTCTCAGCCCCACAAGCTCCCTATTCTCATCACCGTACTCATTCAAGTATTTTTCATTTACAGAATACCTAAAGAAATTATTTTGAGTATAAATATATATCAAAAAAATGATTTTGTTTTAACAAATATTCATAGTCTTTTTGTAAATTTTCATTAAATTATTATTATTATTAAATGCGTTGCAGTTCAACGTGATAAAAGATAGAGATTAAGTTGTGCCGACATGTGATAAAAAAAAAGTCCTATCCAACTAGTGTGACATTGTTGTCACGTGGGAAACATTTGTTTTCGTTGTTCCAAAGGTTGCATGACGAGATGGGACATGACGCACAAGAACTTATTCATGCATAGTCATACAATTTGTATTTATGTTTATTTCAAGCACAGTTATATAAATTACACGATAAAAATAATTAAAAAATACTATTATACTATATGTTTATAAAAATAGTATTACATGATTTTTATAAAAAAAAAATAATATGTATCACCGACATATTGAAATAATATAATATACCTATGATAATAAATTGAGCAGATACTCTTTATTTATATATATA
>Ga0209489_102862_pt1 | contig 34481 bp, 22 predicted proteins | sample SiratrowhiteBW_FD_187527 | JGI IMG/M metagenome (GOLD analysis project Ga0209489, IMG submission 187527) | Root nodule microbial communities of legume samples collected from California, USA - Siratro white BW (SPAdes) (version 2) | ecosystem: Host-associated > Plants > Roots > Nodule | place...
CTTAAACTGATAAATATATTTTTATGTTATTATTGATTTTTATTTCTTTTTATTTTTATCATTATGCTTTAATTTAAAAGATTACCCGGACAAAATCGGGTGTTGACAACTGCTAACATCACTTATTTCATCTAATCTCATAAACTAAATATAGTATTTCACAAAATCAAATGAAAAAAAAAAAATTAACAGTACTCAATTTAGATGACTATAAATATATTGAAGCTTAAAATAAATATATAACATAATTTGATACAATTAAATGATTGTTAACGTGCACTACAATAAAAATTGATTTTAACTGGGGTTATATTTAGTGTTTTCGGAGGTTTTAACCTCGCTAAGTGTGTTTTGCACGGTTTGGTTTTCTCCTATAAGAACCAACGTCGCTAATGGATTACCGCAGCTTTTACTAACTTTTGGAATGACAATTATTTACCAGCGGTTTTGACCCCCCGTTACTTCTAACGGTTTTGAGAACTCCCGTTATTACAAGCGATTTTGTGAACCCCCGTTACTTTCAACTTATTTCAAAACCCTTATTACTTCCAATAGTTTTTGAAAACCCCCGTTACTTTCAGTAGTTTTCAAATCCCCCTTTAGTTTTAGCAGGTTTCAAAACCCTCATTAATTTCATTTGTTGTGTTTATTTTAAATTGTTTATATCTTTTTAGTTCACATAATGAAAAAAAATAAAAAAAATGATAAAAGACAAATATTTTAAAATATTGGTATTTATAATTGAATGTAACATTCATAAAATTTGTAAAGAACAAAGTCTACAATTTCAAGGTAAAATAACTATTACAACAAAGTTTGTAAACTTGAAACTTCAAGGTTTGTAAACAACAAAATAATGTAAACCTCAAGGTACTAGCAAAGCATTATACTCTATCATTTGTTCTCAATTGTAAAATTATACATAACTAAAAACAAAATAAAATTATTCAATTATGGTTGTTGACGTTATTTGTTTGTTTCTTCGTTAGGAATACTTCCTTGATCAGATACCTAATATATAAAAAAATAATAATTAATAACATTCAAATTACAATATAAAATATTTAATTTAATCAAGATTTAAATATTACTAGTGATGCTTGAAACATAGTAAAGCCATGAGACAATTCTCTAAGATAATTTTGCACAATAAAAGTCATCATTGCCTTCATTTCATTGACTTATGATGTCAATGTAGAAACCTATTTTAGAAAACAATCAATGAAATTAGTTTGAATAATATTAAAATTGATGGGCAATTTATAAAATGAACTTGTCTTCTATTTTGAATGGTTGATTATAATGTTAAGGATGTCAATATGCAGTTAAGGATGCCAACATGTTGGTATTTGTAACCCCACATCAATTTATAAAAGGAATATGCCAAAGGCTTGTAGGGAAAAGGCAGATGCAAAGGGAATTTCTCTTATCAAACGAATGGAGGTCAAGAATGAAAGCATGATCTCTAATCTTATTACCAAACAACTAGCAATTAATATTTCAATTTTAATAGGGGCTAACAAATCAACTGAGGTAGTTATAGCATATTACAAGATTGTTTAATATCTATACTTAGGACAACTTATAAATAATAACTTTTGTTGTGATGTTTACTGTTCAAATACATAATAATGGAGAAATTTAGTGAAGCAACAATTGGATACAATCAAAACAAATCAATAACAGATAAATGAGTTTATTGTTACTAGTGGTTTAATGAGCAAGTAAAAATTGAATAGGTTTTACTAATAATTTATATTTTTCTCTCTTCAGTTACATTTTTTTATTTTTTATTTTATTTATCAACTATTTTTATTCACTTTTTATTTTCGTTCACTTGATATTTTTCTTCTCTGTCAATCACATCTCACTACATACACACACACACACATACATTTAAACTGGTAGTTTACTCAGCCATGCTATTTTTTTCCCTCTTTGCTTTGATCAACAAAACCTTGTGTTGCATTTTGGAAAAGTGGAGATAGAACCAGCCACAACCAATGAAATGGGTGTTTTTTAGTATGGAGAAATGGTTGGAATTTCATAAAAGAGATAGATGTATCTTGTGTGGACAAATTTAACTGTTGGTTCAAAATTTTGGAAATGGACACACTAAAAGATTGCTTAACGGGTTAAGTGGATATGTTTAACCAAACAAAATCATGGCCATCATGGGTTCATGTTGAGGTCATGTGGTTATTAACTTCAAATAATCTAACATTGTGATAGACTTCCTTTTTTCAATCAGTCACAAAGATTAAAAAAGAACAGAAGTAAATCTTGACATAGAGATTATTCCAAGTATCAACTGATACTAAAATCAAAATCAAGAAAGATGATAAAGCAAATTTATATGATATTACTAATCCATTTTTAGGTAAATAATTAACTCTTTCTACACTTAGAACTTGTTTAATTTTCCATTTTAGTAGTTTTTATTAATAATTGATTGTGAGAGTGAAAATAAGGTTTTGATACTAATTCAATATATTTTTGGTGAAATTGACCAGGAAAATATTGGATGAGAACAACTAGGATTGAAGCCTTGAAGAAGTAAGAAAAAGAAGAAAAAAGTGGGCAAATAAAGCTAAGTCTAGCTCAACATGTAAGCCCAGCTTGCGAGAAACTCAAGAGCAAGCAGGCATAAATGCACCCGGCGCAGAAAACATGAGTTTGGAATATGTTAGGCTAAGTACCAAAATAGTAACCTGACACAGATGACTTAGGCCAGGCTCGAGCGTTGATTTTTGTATTTTATTTGATAAGCTTTTGGGGTTAGGGTTAGATATCTTTTGCTAGAGTATAGAACGAAGTTCACTATTAAAGGCGTCTTTAGGCTTCATTTGGAGTAATCTTCTTATTCCATCATTCTTCTTGTAATGTTTGAGTTCCTCATGTGTATGAGGAGCTAAATCACTTGTTATCAGGATTAGGTTAAACCTTTCTAAACTTTCATGTAATCATATTTAAGCTTATATTATGCCTTATCATAAATGGTTTTCTTTCAATAAATCAGTTTATTAATTCTATGCTTATACTTGTTGTGTGAATCCATAACTCGTTAATTGATTCTTAAGAGTATTGAAAAATATCTCTTGAGTCTTGAATTTAATAAATTAATCAAACGAAAGCTCGTATCTAGAAATAGAGTGTGATTCATTTGTTGCTATTAAGATCTATGTTAATGCAAGATTCATTCATATAATTGATCAAGGAATTGACGGTTTATAGATAATTTCCAAGCTCATCCATTGAGGAATCAAGTTTGAGTAATTTCGTTGATTGACATTGATTATTGTTAGAAAAGAAGATAACTTTTGTAATGCATGAGAGTGAATATTGGTGAGGTTAATCCTAGCAAGTTCATCATATTATTGTTAAACATTTTTCTGCCTTCAATTATTGATAAAAAATACAAAATATTGTTTTAGTTTATTTTTAAAATTCTATATATATATATATATATATATTATCAATTTATGAATTTGTTTTAAATATGAAATTATTATAATTTTTTGAATTGTTTTATGTTACACAAATCTTTTGGGAAGAACGATAATTTTATTACTTACTACATTACGACTGGTACACTTACCATCATTAGCAAAAATAAGCTAACAAAAGTCTGATAGTGTTCCAAGATTTAGTAATATCATAACTATAACCCTTCCTAACAAGCAAATCTAAGGAATTCCAATAATTAATTAGTTTAAGCATCTGCGTGTTCACTTTCATATGTTATATATCAAAATTGTTAGAATTTATGAGGTGAATTTTAGGATTAGAAGACAAAAACTTATAGCTAGAAGAAAATAAAATAGGGAGACAAACTATTTTTTTTTTTTATCTTTCTATAGTTTGGAAGTATAAATTTTTAGAAAAATATTTAACATTCACTCCCTCATTATACTAAATACAGTGGCCAAATGTTAAGGTTCAATGTGTGGAAGTCATCCATCTAATTGTGTTGGTCTACATAATTTTAAATTGTTTTGTATGATTGATCATGGTGTCTATTTTCTTATTGAGTACAATGGCTAAATATGAAGGTTTAATAGGGTAGTTATCCCTTTGGTGCATGCAAAATCCAATATGTAGACTATGTTTCCAATGTACTAACAACGACTTATCTAATGGTAGTTCGAGGGATTGATTTTTCAAAGCTGAACAGAAAACTAAAAAATTATGAACCTGATTTTGTAACTGTGTATAGGAAGGGAAACTTCAATATGTCCCACTATATAAATAAGCATTGCAGCCAAAGAATTTAGATGGGCAAGGACCTAAACCTAAACCCCTAACGTGTCCACAATGTTCTCGACTTCCGAAATCATAAGCTAAGGAGTCAATACTTGATATTTCTTTTGATATGGATGATGATGAGGTTGATTCATATGGTTGATTTTTTTCCTACAAATAATGGAAGAATAAAGTAATTAAAATTACACGAAGTGTGGTTGACAAATGTATACTTTATTAGAATTGAACTTACACCAATTTCTCTCGCTTCATCACTCACAAATGCTCCATTAGCATGCTTATGTGTAGTTATCCATACCTCTCCTCTACTAACCTTGTGGCACACTCTTTTTTCTATAAAATCGAAGAAAAATTAAATGACACAATACACAAGAAATTGAAACATAAATTTCACATGAATATATGAATTATTGTCACCATTTCATCAATTTCTGTGAAATGCTCTTAGATCCACCTGTGTGAGAAATGATTTGTTTTGTCCTATTCTCTTTATTTTTTAGGGTATTGTACTAATCATCAACATATAAAAATTAAAAAATATGATCATGTAGATGATGAAAAAGTTTAAGTTATATATCTGTTTTTGAATTTAAACGATATTCCATAAAAGAAGCCCAATGATCTCTATTTATTTCTTTTGGAGTCATTGTAATAATTCATTTTTAGTATGTGTTTTATCGTTCCTTTGTTGTCACAATTCACATCGGTGGTCTCTCCATTTTGTGTTAAGTGATTTAAGGACATGATTTATATGAACATTAGAATGGACATCAAATTTAACCTTCAAAACATAAAACAATTAAGTTTAACAACAATTATAGTGTAAACAAATTATAAACTTAAATTTTACACTGTTGACCTAAATAATGTTCTTAAGTATATCTTCTTTATAATATTTAGGAATTTTTCTCCAACTAGAATAGCTAATAGAAAATGCATTATAGTTTCTTGCAATACTACCTAAGAACCTATTCAATAATGTTCCACCATTTGCAATTGGTTGGCCCTTATTATTTCATTACACAACAATCCTTTCATTAGGAGATAAATGCCAAACATCATTAGTTCTTAGCTATTTTGTATTTCTCTTTCCTTAAGTGAGAGGTACCAGTACAAAGCATAATCATTTATGGATTTTAAATTTTGCTAAGAAAACAATTTAAATACAATTTAAACACATTTGGCTTACCAACGACATCAACAAGCCATTCTCTTTTATGAGTTGCAGGCCTTTGTTGAGGTGCTTGCAACTCAGTTTCCTCATTTTCTCCCTCTTCATTTTTTTGAATATACATCTAATGTAGAAGCTATTGTTGGTACAGGTATATGAAGTGTAGTTAGAGATTGAACACTAAATGTAGAAGTAGAGTTGGTTTGACTAGTTGAACATATTCACTTTCAAGGTTCTTGAAATTATGTGAGAGGAATGGATTTTGTCCATAATCAAACATGTGAGGGGAAAAGCACAAAAATAAGTATCTCCCTTATAATTATATTAACTACAACTACTTAATGTTATTTTAATGTAACTAACTCCCTTATATAGACCAGTTACTATTTTATTCTCTGTTAAAGTTTAGTACTAATTTAAACTTGTCATAATAGGAGCTTGTAGATATAAGTCAAACATAGAGTTTGTCAAGAAGTTTCATGAGAAGGTCAAAGTCTACATTGAAAAACAAACTCAAAAATATGTTGAATACAACAACAAAAGGAGAAAAATAATAACTTTTGAGCCAGGGATTGGGTGTGGCTACATTTTGAGAAAAGAAAGATTTCTCTCTCAGAGGAAGTCCAAACTAGCAGTAGAGGAGATGATATATTCCAAGTCCACCAAAAAATTAATGACAATGCATATAGGTTAGATCTCCTCGTTGATTATGGAGTTAGCCTAAAATTAATGTTTGTGATTTAACCCCTTTTGCAGGGACTATTGACTATGAGGAAGAATTGAATCTGAGGATAGATCCTATTCAAGAGGGAGGGGTTGTTGGAGGATCATATGGAAAACCACATATTGAGCCTCTAAAACCTAAACCTTAAACCATGACCATGGCTAGGATACTAGAAAAAAGATGAAGGACTTTAAAAAACTCTTCTTTTATAGAGTGTGATTTATTAAATCTCTTTTTTTTTTCTTAAGCTTGTAAAAATGTAAACATGAGTAGAATATTTTTGTATAGCATTAGTAATATCTTTTGTAAAAAGTAGAACCATAAGTTGGCTACATTTGGGCCTTACTAGGGGTTGACTTGGAGGCCAAAACCCTAATTTATAAGTCAACCTTCAAATCTCTTAATTAAGTAAGTCAAAACCCTAATTGAAGAGGTTATACTATGGCCACCATCCACACCCACACGGCTATGCAACATTGCATCCAAGTAAAGTGCTTATAAAGGCTTGAAGAGGACAAGTTTTGCTAGATGTGGAACTACATTGAGTTAGGTGTTGAATTCCTCTTTGGTATAGATGTATTTATGTTTTTTGGTCCTACATCCCTTTAAATATAAAGTGCAGGAAGGCTTATTCATCTATATATAGAGCCACGTGCCACCTCTTGTAAGCTACTTTGAAATTGAACTTGAATATAATTATGCATTTTTGCTTGTCTTCTTGTTTTTTTAAAATATCTAAAATAGGAGTATTCTCCTAAAGGATCTTCTCCAAGGCATTTTCCTTGGAAGAGAAACCCTAGTTCTGAATTCTTCTAAGAAACTTGAGAAAATTTGTAAGATTTTTTTGAGTCTTTCATTACTTTGGAGATGCTACCATCAAGATGGCTCAGACATATATATAGATCCCTTGCCTCTTATATTTCTTACTTTGAGTTGAACTTAAAATGTCCATGTTATTTTTCTTATCTTCTTGTTCTTTGAAGTTATCTAAAATGAGAGTATTCTCTTAGGCTCACCACCAAGGAACATTTCTTGGAAGTGAGGGCCTTTAGAGTCAAGTTTCTCACTAGAAACTTGGGAAAAGTTTTTAGATCTTCTTTTGTTCTTCCACTGCCTTGGAACGCCTTTCATCAAACAAAGATTTGGATACTCTTTTAGTGATATATTTTCAATAAGCATACTTTATAATTTCTTTTTTACTATACTTAAAACTCCATCATATTAGGAATTATGTTTAAATTCAAAGTAAATCTAACTTTCAACAATTCTCATAAAACATTTCATAAGTTATAATATTACACTCAAAGATCTCTATATGTAAGAAGTATATGTAAGAAAAATGGTGATTCTAAAAGTGTAAGAAAAATGACAATTCTAAAAATATCTAATAGGAAAGGTTAAAAAGACAACATATATCTTTAGAAAATGATTTCAATGGTTCATAATTCTATATTTCTCCTAGGTCACATCTCATATCATAAAAGAAGGGAAAATAGGAAACTAGTAAAACCACTCACTTAAGAAGAAAATTGATTGTAGAACTTGCAGAGAATGAGGCAAATAAGTGACGAAGAAGCAAGGAAAAAGGAATGAAGGAAGAATCTTGTGATTCCTTATGCCTTAGGTGGTAAAGGAACATTTTCTCTCTCAGTTTTCATCTCTATTATGTGTCAAGGTTTTCATAAAGAAAACTTAAAACTATTTAAACTCAATTAGTATGGGCCAACTTGTTGAGCGGATTGCCAAAATTTGCATTGCCACCATCTTAGATCCTCCAAGCACATGCCCCCGTTTGCTAAGCGGATTCACTCTCAAGAACAAGGTTGAAAAAAGGCATTCAACATTGAAATGTTAGTATGGGGCTGATACCTTCTTTCTTTAATCATAGGTTGGAAATGATTTTTCCAACTTCCAACAATCATTTTCATAGATATTCATAGATATACACTTTTAGTTACAACCAAATTCCTATGCATCCCAACAAATAGGATAAATTTGTCTTCATTGCCAAGAGTATGAATTACAAGTATATCCATCATGTCCTTCAACCACTTAAATTTTAACACCACCAACTAGTAGTGGCGGCTCAAAGCTTTAGGAGGCTTAAAGCGAATAAAAAACATGAGGCTTTTTTTAAATTAATAAAATAATTAAATTATGATATTTTTAATATTAGAATAATTTTGTCTTGTAATTTCATTCTTGTTATCCTGAGTTTGTGTTACTATCATGAGTTTGAGAATCAAAATTATTATCCTAAGTTTGAAAATCAAAATTATTATCTTCGTTGACTACTTTATTATTGTCTTCACCTATGTTTATATTGTTATCTTCACCTAAATTTATATTGTTATGTTCTTCGTTTAAAGAAGACTCACCTGCATTTTCTAATTCATTTTTTTTTGTTTATTTTTATAAATTTATCCATAGTCCCTTTTTGTGATTCAACAAAAAGTTCAACTCTTATTTTTTATTTTTTTTTAAGTTTTGAATAACCTGATTCAAATTTTCTAGTTGCCATATTTATATATTTTTATATAAAATTAAAAATTATAATATATATCACACTAAATATAACTTATAAGTTAAAAAAGATAAAACCTAATTGTCAAGACAATAAACTTGATCGTAGAGTCTTTAAATATAATTTGTAACTTCTATTATCTTTTCATCTTGTCCTTTGGTATGTCTTTAAATATAATTTGTAACTTCTAAATTCTCTTCCTTAAATATGCACAAATTATTTTAAGATTAATTAAACAATAACAAAAAATTGAAAAAAATCTTAAATATGCACAAATTATTTTAAGGTTAATTAAACAATAACGAAAAATTTAAAAAAAAAATGGGATTAATTGATCAATCTCATTATTTTTACCGAATATTGATCACTCAAAAGGATTTAAAGTGAACACAAATTCTTCGTCAATCAATTTCCTGCTCAAAATCTCTAAGTAAAGACATACATAAATGCACACTATAGAATGATTAAATATGAATTGAAAGAAATTTAAAATTAAAAATAAATTGAAATAATATTATGGAAGAAACAAAGAAACAAAGGAAGAAAGGAGATAAGTGAAGAAAGAAGGAGAGAAGTGGAAGAGTCAGACAATGATGGACATATAATGGAAGAGTCTTGACTGTTCAATTTTTTTTTAAATATTATTAATTTATTATAAGAAATTTTCAAGAATATTATTCATTAAATAGTATTTATAGTACCAATATAAATTTAAAGTATTTATAGCAGTAATGTAAACTTAAATTAAGTTAAAATATTTTTAATTAAAATTTTGTTAGTATAATTTTAAAATTAAATATTTTTTACTTTATAATAATATATGAGTATTAAATTTTTTTGAGGCCTTTGAGGCCTTGAAGTCTAAAGCATATTAAATTTTTTTGAGACTTTTGTGGCATTAAGACCTAAAGCATATTAAATTTTTTTGAGGCTTTTGAGACCTTGAGGCCTAAAGCGGTTGCTTTACTTGCTTGGGCCTTGAGGCACCCCTGCCAACTAGTATATGGTTGTTAGACCAAATATGATTACACCCTTAAATTTTATATGAATAATTAATTAATACATATTTATAACAACAAATGGAAAGTTTGTCATCAAATGATGCTCCATGTATAAGAATTCAAATCACGTTAGGAACTTATGCTTAGATAGAGGACGTACATGGCATTGATTGACTGATTTTATGAGATAACAAATGCTTTGTTATTATATAATTGATATTCTTCAAGTATATTTATTTGTTTGCATAAACTAAGAAGGCTTGATGGGATCTACACTTAAAAGAGAGACACTTTCTTAATTTAAGTATTATTAGAAAATATTTCCTCAAGATGGAACTGAAAAGTGTAAGAAATAGTAAAATTTTAGCTACTAATATATGGTATATCATTCTTGAGAGGAGTAACTCTCTACTGAAGACTAATCGCTCTTAGAATTTAATATGCAATTAATTTAATACACAACTAATAAGTGGACAAGTTGTTTAAACTTAAAATTTTTTATTTTCGAAAGTCAAGAATTGAAACTAGATCAGTTTGGTTAAGTGGCATGAGTTCTTTGCCATTCATGTGAATCTCAATTATTTTTTCAAAAGTCGACTTAACATTAAGTTATAAATTTAAATATCAATTCATTATTAAATTGTGAAAAATTAAAACACTTTTAACAAATTCACATACTTAACAAAAATATTTATTATTTCATATTTCAATACTAAAATACTAAATTCAGATCCACTTATATATTTAAGATTTGTTTGTTTGAGGAGAAAGTAACGGAGAAAAGAAGAAAAAATAATATAAAAGTGATAAGTTTGATGAAAGTGACACGAAGAAAAATAATTCGGTGAGATTCATAAAATAAATCTTTTTTAGTAAATAAGTACATCGAAAATGTGAAAAAGTATGCTTAAAACTTGAAAAAACATGTTTTAAAATAAAGTCACTTTCTTAATTTAAGTATTATTAGAAAATATTCCTCAAGATGAAACTCAAAAGTGTAAGAAATAGTAAAATTTTAGCTACTAATATATGGTGTATTATTTTTGAGACTAGTGGGGATTATTCCCTTTTAGGATTTAATACACAACTAATAAGTGGACAAGTTCTTCAAATTTTAAATTTTTTATTTTCAAAAGTTAAGAATTGAAACTAGATATTTTGATTAAGTGGCAGGGGTTCTTCACCATTCATGTTCTTCATCATCCATATGAATCTAAATTATTTTATCAAAAAATCGATTTAACATTTGATATAAATTTAAATATCAATTTATTATTAAATTATAAAAAATTAAAACACTTTTAACAAATTCACATACTTAATCAAAATATTTATTATTTTATATTTTAATACTAAAATACTAAATTAACGCCCATTTTGTATATTTAAGATTTGTATGTTTGAAGAGAAAGTAATGCGAAAAAAAAAAAGAAGAAAATAATATAAAAGTGATAAATTTGATGAAAGTGAGATATAATGAAAAATAATTAGGTGAGATTTATAGAAAGAAATATTTTTAATAAATAAGTACATAAAAATTGTAAAAAATATCTTAACACTGGAAAAATATGATGTTGGTAGTTGTTTTAAGTCATATACTTAGATTATGTGGTCATTATAGTTTTTATTATTATAACATTAAATAACTAAGAAATCAACATTATGTATAATAAAATAAAATGGCATCTCTTCCTATTCATCTCTTTTCACGTATAAGTAAACAAACTTGAGTTTTCTTTTTTTCACGTATAAGTAAATAAACTTGAGTTTGCAAACCTTACAAGAAAGAAAACGTAAAGAAGGAAAACGTATATTATTGAAAAATGATTAAGGACATCTCTTACTGTGTATAGAGTGAAAACTTTATAAGTGAAAACTTTATAAACTTTAAGGTAAGAAAATTTGTTATGCTAGTTACAAGAGTGGTACACGTGTATGTATAAGTTAGCAAGATTTTAACATAAACATAATTAATTACAAAGAAATTGATTATGTCTTAACATTTCTCTTCAAACTCGACAATGCATAACAAAGTCGAAGTTTGCTTCTATTTTTCTCAAACTGTAGTTTTGGTTAAACAGTCAGTCACTTAAAATTTTGAAGGAATGTGATGAACATCCATTTCCCTCTTTAAAATTATATCTCTTATAAAATGAATGTCAATTTCTATATGTTTATTTCTAGCATGCTGTAATAGATTGGAAGCTAATGCCTTTGCACTTAGATTATCACACCAAATCATCGACGATTGCTTTAATCTTAGCCCAAGTTCAATTAACAATGAATTAAGCCACTTGATTTCTGAAGCTCCATCAGCTAGAGCTCTATACCCTGATTCTGCACTTGAACGTGAGATAACTCTTTGCTTTCTCGATGATCAAGATACCAAGTTATCATTGAGATAAACACAAACTCCTCCAACTGACCTCCGATCATCCAAATTTGTTGCCCAATCTACATTTGTAAAGGCCACAAGTCTCATGTGTTGCATTGGCTTAAAATGTAAACTGAGTTGAAGTGTTCCTTTGAGGTACTTAAGGATTTGCTTCACTCCTTGAAAATGTGTCTTTGTATGTTGCAGCAAAAATTGACTAAGTTTGTTTATAGAGAAGACTATATCTAGCCTAGTGGTAAGAAGATATTGTAATGAGCCTATGGCTTTTCGATATAAAGTGGGATCAGCCATTTTTTCACCATCATTAGCTGAGAACTTGCGTCCTGTAACCATAGGGGTTGCTATAGCAACACAATTCATCATACCAAACCTCTTCAACACATCTAGAATGTATTTGCCTTGATTAAGATAAAGGCCCGAGTTATCCCTTCTAACTTTGACTCCCAAAAAGTAATATAATGATCCTAAGTCTTTCAAGGCAAACACTAAGTTTAGTCTGCTAGTAAATTCCTTGAGAAAATTTGAGTCGTTACTCGTCACCAAAATGTCATCCACTTAGACAAGTATAAACACCGTGATTTTAGAATTGTGGAGGTAAAATAACGAGATGTCATTTACAGCATTTCGGAACCCCCACTGTTGTAGAGTGAGCCACAAACGATCAAACCAGGCAAGTGGAGTCTGTTTGAGTCCATAGATGGCTTTCACAAGTTTGCACACATGTTGTGGACGTTGTGGATCAATGAACCCCTTAGGTTGTTTCATAAAAACATCTTCCTGAAGATAACCATTTAGGAATGCATTGTTCACATCTAGCTGGTTCACATCCCAATTAAACGTAAGTACAATGCTTAGGATGATGCAAATGGTGGTTGTGTTAAAAGTTTCAATATAATCCACACATGCAACTTGTTGGAAGCCCTTAGCAACAAGTCGTACTTTGTGTTTGAGAATAGATCCATCAGTTTTGAATTTTCTCTTATAAACCCACTTACAGTCAACCAACTTCTGGATGCATTAAAGGGTACCAAAACCCATGTTTTGCTGCGTTGGAGAGTAGAGAACTCTTACATTGCTTGCTTCCAACAGGGAGTGGGAATAGCTTCTTTAGTTGTTCTAGGCTCTAAGTTACTGTGTTGGCCTTCCATTTCAATAACCCCAATATAAGGGATCTTGGGTTTGAAAATCCCAGCTCGTGACCAAGTGACCATTTGGTGTTGCACTGGTGGTTGGACTGAGTTCTCAACTTCAATAGGATAAAACTCATTTAAATCATTTGAGCCCTCATTATCTGGCAATTAAATTTGGCTGTGATGAGTTGGCCCATTTGGTGATGAGTTGGTTGTGCTCATCATTAGTGAATTCGTTCTAATGCACTTGAATTGTTGGTGTTCTCTCCTGATAAGTTTGAGCCGAGACACATGTGTGTGAGTGGGATGCAGGCAAAGAACTAGTCATTCGTCTAGTTCTTGGTTCATATTCTGCATTTTGAGCAACAAAAGCTATAACACACTCATTTTCAGAAGATGATGTTCTTCTATTTAGAAAACCTACAACACAAAGAAAACTGGAAGCATAAAAAATCACATGTCTTGAAATATAGATTCAACCAATTGAGATCCAACATTTGAATCCCTTATGTTGAGGTGTTGGTCCCAAATATACACACTTTTGGCTATAATATTGAAATTTGTGCATTGTAAGGCTTAAAGCATGGATAAAAGGCACATCCAAATGACTAAAGTTCTTTGTAAGCTAGCGTTTCATAAAAAAGAACAAACAAATGAGTAAACCCTAGGAGAGTTGGTGTTAACAGTCGATTTATGAGATACACAACTATTTGAAAAGCTTCTACCCAGTAGGTAGGAGGTAGATAAGCTTGTGCCAACAACGTTAACCCTTTTATGCAATGTGTCAGTGTTTTCTCTTGGCCCTACCATTCTACTATGAAGTATATGGACATGTATAGCACATCTCAATCCCATTAGCCTGAGCAGTTTGTGCAAATGGTTTGTATTTAGTTCCATTATCACATTGAATTGCTTTAATTTTGGTATTCAACTTGTTTTCCACTAAGACCTGAAATTGATTAAAAGCACGTATTGCTTCACTCTTGTGACATAGAGGATAAATCCAAGTAAATAGACTGAAATCATTAATGAAATGGATATAAAATCAGAAGTCATTTGTTGATTGTGTTGGTGAAGGTCCCCATAGATATATGTGAATCAGTTCAAGTAGTGATGAAGCACGAGAGACAAAATTAACAAACGGAAGAAATTTTGATTTTCCATATTAACATGCTTCACAAAAGTAATTTGTACATTGAAGTTTAATTTCACAATCATTTGAAATTTTTTCTAAAACTCTAGTACTAGGGTTACCCAATTTACAATGCCAGATCATGAGTTCTTGTTGTTTCTTCTCCTTTATTGTGCCGAAGTTAACTTCTGCATGCCTTTGAGTGATGTTTGGTTGCTCAACTACCAGATACAACCCGTGAATTGCTTTCCTTGTGTTATGCGTTGACTTGTCCTCTTATCTTTCACAACACACATTCCAATAGTGAAGATAACCTTTACTTGATTATCTCTTGTCAACTTATCCATAATTAAAAGCTTCTTAGTGGTAGAGGGAACTATAAGAATACTTAGATTCGACTTGAGTAGTGAAGTATTTCCAACAACAATATTTGCTTTTTCTCCAGTACAAGTAAAAAACCAGTTGAAGTAAATTGATCAAATTGATTTGCATTTGGGGACACGTAGTATGAAACACCAAAACCCATGTACAACGATGGGTCATTCACAATTTGGGGTCCTGCATAAAATGCTGATGGTTGCTGTGAAAAATTAGGAGAACTCATTGGGTCCGATGGAGCATGGAAATTATTGTCAAACCTGTTCAAATAGGTTGATACATTGTATCCAGGTTTTTCACAGAGTTGAGAAAATAGTCTTCCTCCTCCTTGGTTGCCTTTAGATCTTCCTCGACCATTGTTACATCCACTACCACGTGGGCCACGCCATTGATGATTTTTCTCAAATGAATTTTTCCTTGAGAGATCTGATTCATCTTGGTGAGCAATTTGACAGAAGGTTGAATGGAGAGTGTAGAGAAATGATTGAGTTATTCAAGTCTGCTCTCAAAAGCAAGTAGTGTCGACGATGCTTCCACCCAAGTTAAACTTGCTTGATCTATCAACCTTACTACGATTAGATTAGAATCAACATATCCAAACTGTTTAGCGTATGTAGTATTAGATCATCAATAGCAATCGGAGCACCAGCAAGAGTAAGTTGATCGGAAATCCCCTTCATCTTAGCAAGATATTCCTCCATCTTCAAGTTCCCTTTCCAACTCTGATAGAGACTCGCCTTGATCACCATGACTCTGGATTTCATCGACACACAGGTGAGTTCTTTAGAACTCGTCCATAACTCTAGCGTCGTTTTGTAGTGAAGGAGTTGGGCACCAATTTCTAGTGTCATCATGTTTCCTAGCCAACTGACAAGTAATTTGTCGATGGCGAACCATTATTCGTACGCCGAGTTTGAGATGGTCATAGGGCCTTTAATGATAAAACGAGGAGGTGTTGCACCTGTACCGTCAATGTGCGATACAATTAGATTCCATTCTATTAGAGGGAGAACCACAGATTCCCAGATTAAGTAGTTGCTTCGATCCAACTTGATTGAAGCGATTTGGCTCAATGAGTTGAACAACGAGTAGGTTTCCGTAAAAAATGAAGACATTGCATATGCATTTGTAAAGACATTACTGGGTGTCACCATGACATATTATTTTGCTTTTGATACCGAGAAAGAAAACATACACTATTGACAAATGATTCTGGACACCTCTTATTGTACACAATGAAAAACTTTATAAACTGAAATTTTTTACACTATCTACAAGAGTTATATATATATATATGTTGACAATATTCTAACAGAAACATAATCAAATAATTATATCTTTAACATTATATATTACTTGAGCTATTTTAATAAAATATTTATGATCAACAAATAAATAAATAAATAAATTTGATATGGGAAAAAATAATAAACTTAGGGAATTACCTACAAATTAAGTGGTATTATGCTTAAAAAAACCTTGATTTTAATTAAGAATGTTTGAATTATATATATATATATATATATATATATATATATATATATATATATATAGCTATAAAAGTTAGTAACATAATATGCTTAATTTAAAATTTAGTTTAAATCATGGAAAAAGCGTATTTTTTTAGGTTTATAAGTTTTTAAAATAGTTTACTGTGGTAAAAAAATCTGTTGATTTTTGAACCGGATAAGACCTATATAAAAATCTTATATATTCCGTGCATCAACTGAACTTATCCTATTCATTTAAAATGAATTTTTTAAATAAAATTTAATAACGATGGAGCGACCCATTAAACCACCCCAATTTCTTTCCAATCAAACATAATATTTTTTTTTTCCAAATTATTTCTCACTTATCTGTCTTCCTTTTTTTTAAAAATTTATTTTAGTGTTTCTATATTTTTTCCCAATACCAATCAAAGACAATTATTTAACCTATATCTTTATAATTTTCAAAATGACTATTTTATTATTTTTTAAACTGATTTCTGAATTATTTATTTTAATTTTTGTTTTCTCACATATACTTCTTAAAATTTACAAAATAGACTTCAAAACATGTTTTTCAAAATAAGATAAGAATTATAAGACAGATTTTTTGGAATAAAATTTTCAAAATACATTTGAAAATAAGCTTTTAAGAATATGATTTTTTAAACAAATTTTTTAGAATATAAACCTTCTAAAATTATTACCTTTTTGAAATGAAATTTTGTGTGTATTATTATGTGAAGCGGTGATAGTGTAGTGGGATATTATTTGAGAAAAACGGATGGAACAATTAGGTCATTTCACCTAATTATAGTTACATATTCAAAACTGGGGTGGAGGAAGTAATTAATTAGACCATAGGGAGAGAATAATTATTTATTTATGTTTTCAAAATAAGATGTGTTTTGAGCATAAAAAAAAATAGTAAAATATGTTTTAAAATGTTGTCTTTTAAAAATGAAATTAAATTGTTAGAAAGAACTATGAACGAAGGTTGCAGTGTGAAAACCAGTGATCCAAAGTCGCATCTCTGCTGAACTCGTCATCGCCAAGCAAATCGCTGCAAGGCAGAGTCTGAGACTCAACTCCGACAATGCCTCCCGTCGCTCCTCGCTCCGGCGATGCAATATTCGCCAACGTCGAACGCGTTGTAAGCAACCCTTACCCAAAACCCTCTTTTATGCCCCATTCGCTTTTCCACAAAATAACACTGCAAAAACTCCTCTCTCCCCTCGATTCCACCACAATTTCCACTCCACACAGTGGATTTCTCGATTTTCTTTTTATTTTTTTCTTGAAAAATGTGAACTTTCTTTTTGCTCAACTTTGTGGAATTTAGTGAGTTCGTTTCGTGGGATCATAATTGGTTTGGATTGTGCAGAACGCGGAGCTGTTTACTTTGACTTATGGTGCAATTGTGCGTCAATTGCTCACGGATCTGGAAGAGGTTGAGGAGGTTAACAAGCAGCTTGATCAAATGTAAAACTTTGAATCTCGCTCTCTTCTTTTGAATTTGATAAATGTGGATAGTTTATCGTTTAATGTAAAAAATAATTATTTTTTTTGGTTCGTTGATTCAGTTTGTATTAATATGAATAAAGATGAATCTTTGGGGTGGGAGATGTATACTGGGAGACTATCAGAGTTTGTTAATGTTTTCTCTTGTAATAAAAAAAACTCAGTTATGTGCCATGTGGAATTTGCCCCGATTATGGACATGTGGTGATCCTAGACCATATAATAGTTTCTTGTAAGAAAAATAGGAATAGAAAGAGAAAAGAAAAGGGAAGAGAAGGAAAGTAAAATATGTGTGATAAGTGATGTGATCATACTAGAAGAAAATGGGGTGAAAGGAGATGAAAGAGAAAGAGGGTTTATTAGTATAATGTAATTACCCTGTTTATATTTAGATTGCTTATATTACATAAGTGAATTATGGTGGTTGGTTGGTTTTTTCAGGGGTTATAATATTGGAATCCGTTTGATTGATGAATTTTTAGCTAAGTCTAATGTCTCGAGATGCAACGATTTCAGAGAGACTACTGACGTAATTGCAAAGGTATTGTACTGTATTTTTTGGTCTTTACTTGCTGGGGAAAAATGTGTGGACTCATCCTCGTTGTACGGCAGAAAAGGTTCTGCACTTATGTTTGTTTCATTTGATCTATGTTATTTAATGTGCAGCTTTCTGAAATTATTTTGCAATTTATGTTGTGGGTAGTATTAAAAAAGAGATCTTGTTGACGAGTGCTCTAAGGACGCTTGTTAAGAAATCAGTAAATAGAACGTTTTTCTCATAAATCATGGTGAGAGTGGATTTGAAATATTAAATGTTAAACCCTTCCTGGAAAACTTTTCCACTTTTGATTATGAACTGGTTCTTTTAAATGAAGCTAAAGCTTAAATGAACAAGTTACACAAAATTGTTTTACTTTTCTCTTCTCATTAAGGTAATTCCTTATTATTTCATTTTCTCTCTTGCTTTTAATTGTATAATTTGAAAATTCATATATTACATTCTTATGAACTGAATTCCTGGTAAGTAGTATGTTGGTAAATTTTATTTTATAGAAATTTGTTTTTATTTTCATCTATATATGTCATTTGAAAATACTAGAATGGACTCAGGTGAGCTGCACCTGCTCAACACAATATTTATTATTAACTCTTATATGCACACGTTGTAGTTGTATCTTGGTCGGGCCTGAGTATTTTGTTAAAAAAGTATGTCTCTGAGATTGAATATACTAGGTGCAGGAATTAGCTTAAATAAGAAGGTTTTCAACCCTTGCGAAGGGGAAATCCTTGGAAAATAGACCTTTCCTCTTTGCTCTGTTCATATCTATAGAAGCAATAAAATAATTCATTTCTTTAAATTCTTTTCACTATTTCCATTGTAATTTCCTAACAGATTTTAACTCGATTCTGCACAACACATTTGTGGTGATTTTTTGGAGGGCGGGGGATTGTTACATAATTCCAACATAATGCACAGATAAGATTAAAAATGAACTGCTATTATCTTGAAGTGCATTGTTTGGCCGTTTTAAGTGCTACCACTAAAAAGAGTTTTGCCTTAGAGCAATTGATATAATAACATGTTACTTTGTAAATAAAGAGTGTCAATGAAAGGATGGGCAGGAGGCCCAAAAGAAAGAAGATTAAATGGTTAAAGGATTTTACATAATACAGTTACATTATGGTTTATTTGTCTTGAGCCAAGAGTGATTTGTTGAAAGAATGTGTTAAGCCAGGAGTGACTTATTGAAAGAATACTTGTATTGAGTTAAGAGTGGCTTGTTGAAAGAAAATTTAAGTTGAGCTAGGAGTGATTTGTTGAGAGAATACTTGGGATTGAGCCATAGGTGGCTTGTTGAAAGAATACTTGGGGTTGAGCTATGAGTGGCTTGTTGAAAAAAATACTTGAGTTGAGCTAGGAGTGACTTGTTAAAAGAATACTTTGGTTGAGCTAGGAGTGACTTGTTGAAAGAATACTTGTTTGTACTTTATAGCGGTAATCTACTTAGTAGAACTTGATTGGGTGGTTAAGAACTGGATGTAGTATGCGCTATCAGACAAACTTGTATAAAAAATATTGAGTAATCCTTTTTTCTTTAACCTTTTACAATGCATAGTATTTAGTCCGTGCTAAGTAAAGAAAGTGAAGCATTTTCAAACTAAGTTTGTAATAATCTGTCAGATTGTCTGACCGTATTTAGACCTATTGTCTAACTTTGAAGTATCAGATGATACTTGCAAAAAAAATTGCTATAACTTTTAAACACAATTTAACCCTCCATTGTGTTTTTAACACCCTCAAACGGGGGTTTCACAGTCATAACAGCCTTTGCCACAACCACTGATATTGTCAATAACATAATTCCACTCACATTTTTTGGTCACATTTCCCACTAACCCCTTCCATATCTCCTTACTCTGACCTTACCCCGGTCAACCACCCACACTACCCTTACACCCTCTTTCTTAGTGTTTTGTCTGATTGTCTTCCCTACTTCAAACACACGTAGATCTCTCTGTACCCCAACTCAACTATTCAGTTGACCACAATGTTCGCTTACCTACCCACACACTTTAAACTACTAAAACCACCCTCGAACAAGACACAACATTCCCCACCTTCATTACCCACACCAATCTATCACATCAACTCTAGCATGTCCAGCTTGCCCCATAAAACCCACACCTAGCAGACCCCAAATTTAAAATACAACCTACCCATCCCCAATCCCTACAAGCTCCACAACCCCAATAAACCATCACATGTCAGCCCTACAATGTCACTTCCTTTCAGTTCTCCTTGTCTTCACAATTGTCTGTTGTACCTCCACTATCCCACCCACTAAAGCCTATATGCATTCCCGACAAATAACCCCCTTCCCACCCCAATCTCACATTTTTGTTGACTCTTCCTTTTTCCCAGCCATTGGATCCTTCCTTTTCAAGCCCCGTCAATCTCCCGAACACATGATTGTTTTTAACTCACTTTCCCGAAGTTAACTTTTCAACCACAATTATTGGACCCCAATCTTTCCACGAACTCCTATTTTCAGCAACAGGTTCATGAAAATTTTAAGGACCTTGAGGACAGTTCCAATGTGAAGTGGTGGGTAGGATGGGCCGAAAGAGGCTAGAATGAAAATCAAGTGGCTTAAGGATTTTATAGGATGGTCTTAGAATATTAAAGATAATATTTATAATATTTTTTAATTTATTTTTTTTTTCCTAAAGTAAGATGATGACATTGTAGGGTCATCATTTAGTTGTTGATACATTTTAGATTATATAAGTGTATTCCTTCCTACCCATTATAATCAAGGAAATTATCAATGCTTATGTTTGTCTTCCTTATAGCTTTAACGGTAGTTTTTAGGGTATTTTCTGGTAGATAGTCTATACCTTCGTATCTGTCAATCTCATCTGACCCATGCTGTCGTTAAGTGAGATTTTGGCTCACTAATTTGGGAAAACATTCTCTCTCTCTCTCTCTGCAACTCACTACAAAAGCGTTTAAAAAATTCAATTGTTATAATCAATGTCCAAACTTGGTTTAAGAATGATGAGTGCCTATTGTTCTGGTTAAACCCACTTGTTGTCACCAACTATTTAGTCAATATTCACTCACTTTTGCCAAGTGTTATAGGAGGATACCGTATGTGCAATTCCTTTATGATTTTGTTTTATTATACTCCCTGGCTTTTGTCACATGTTGTCATTGGTTTGGGCTATGGGTGTTTAATTTCAGTATGTAACAGCTGGGTGACACTTTGATCGATATGAGGTTCACAGGATTAAACATTGATTCTCGGTTTTTTGATCAACAATTTTTTGTTTGTTTATTAATTATAGTACTAGTAAAATGTATTTAAACGAGAAGGTAAGTTTATAATTCTATTAACTTTCTTCTTGCTTTTATACAGGTTGGTTTTAAAATGTTCCTTGGTGTTACTGCATCTGTTGCCAATTGGGATGCTGATGGGACATGTTGTAGTATTGTCTTGGAGGATAATCCTTTGGTAGATTTTGTTGAGCTTCCTGACAACTGCCAAGGTCTGTACTATTGCAACATCTTAAGTGGAGTCATTAGAGGAGCCTTAGATATGGTAAGTTCTGCTCCTATTTGTTACTTCAATTTACTTATTACTTCAACTTTATAGAACTTCAGTTTATCATATACCAGTTATTATTTTGTTTCGACTTTTAACAGCTTGGAAACTATATTAGTTTGATTACTGTATCCTTCCTCTGTGGTCTTCTAAATTTGAGTATTCTCAAACATGAAATAGCCGACTTCTATATTGTTTGTGTAGCATAGTTGGACATGGAAAGGGAAATTTGTTTTATTAATTTTTGCTTTGAGTTGCTTTTTCTATTCTATATAAACATTCAATATTTTATGAATGATTTTTTTGTGTGGAGGACTAGAGATAAAGAAAGTCAATGTTTAACTTGAAACTTTCCACATTTTGTGCAAGTTAAACTTGACCAAAATCATGTCACTGAACTCAACCAAATTAAATTGCTAAACGCCTTTATGATAGCAAATTGTCCTGGAGGAAAATGAGGCATGGTATGTGATATTCTGTTTTCTGTTTAATCTTGGGAATTGGGAATCATAGTGAGGCGTTAAAGGTTTTTTTTTTTTTTTTCCACAGCATAAGCTTTATTCTTTATTTGTAAACATAATTCCCATATATCATGCACAGGTGTCAATGAAGACTGAGGTAACTTGGCTCCGTGATGTGCTTCGAGGTGACGATGTGTTTGAGTTGCAGGTAAAACTTCTGAAGCATGTTCCAGAAGAGTATCCATACAAAGATGATGAGTGAATTTGTTTTTGTAGTGCTGTATACCTGAGGTTTTTATTCATTGCTGCAGTATTAGATTATCATATGCTGACTTGTCCTGTGTGTATTTTGATGAAACACTAAAAACAGCCGAAAATCTTTACTTAAATCATTATCATATTGGTTTTGACAGTGAGCTACGATCTCTGATTTCTGAGGGACCTCTAGATTTTTTGAGTTCTTATTATATTCCTCATTATATGTTATTATAGGCATGATATAGATGTTCTAACTATTTGATGATATGATTAAAAAACCATATTTCATGATTTAAAAATATTTAAGTTTGGAATCCCTGTATTATCAGTAATTGTATATTCGAATTCCCTGATGCTTTTGGATTGTAATGTTCCTCGGGATTTAAAACCACTTGATAATATAAACTTCAGGCATCTGTTTTTTCCTCCTCTTAGATTTCTCAGAGATGCCATTTGTCGTGTTCTGATATTTCTCTTCTAAGAGATTCCTCCTGTATAAAAATTTTACAATGAGTTTTTAACAATAAAAAATCATTTTTAACCCATAATCAACCAAAAAAGAGGGAAAATAACAGGTTTGTGATCATCAAACATCCAACAAATGAAATAAATACTTAACCATAATAGAAGTTTCAAAGTTAAAAAAAAAAGGGTACAACAAATAAGCGACGGAAAAGTTTAGCCGTCCATATAAGAAACTTTGGAAAGGAGGTGCTCTAAATATAACTAATTATCATTTTACTCTTAATTTGTTTCTCAAGAGATTTGTATAGGAAGCACCGAAGACTTTTTTGAAAATGCCAACTTATTCCTCTTGCAGTCTCGTATTCCTATTTCACACAATTTCACACAAGGCAATTACTTCTTATACCTCATTTTTGAATCTATAGTGAAATGACTGAATTGCTCTGTCCGTTCTCTGTACTTCATCACCATTGTTGCCGCTGCTGCATCATCACTGTCGTAAAAGAAGAAAAAAAGAATACTGCAAAAAAAAAAAAAAAATCATTCAAGAAAGTTATATGTTCTGAAAAGTTCTTTCTAAAACACATTAGAAAGCTTGTTTCAGAAAACTCATTTCACAAAATGCATTGCGTAAGATATTATATGCATTCTAGAAAGTTTATTCTAAAAATCTTATTTCATAGAACTTGTTTCAAAATATATTTTATGTGTTTTTCAAAGTTTTGTTTTGAAAATTTGTTCTGGAAATTTTATCGTTTCTGGAAAGTATGTTCTGAAATATATTTCATAAAGTCTAGAGTTTGTATTTCAAAAAGATTTAGATAATTCAAAAATTACTTTAAAATAGAGTAAAATAGTTATTTTAAAAATTGTGAAGTGCAAGCTCAAAATTGAGGAAATGCAGGAAGCAACTCAGTTCACAAAATGGGAGAGATGTAAATAATTGGAGACTTGAAGTCATTTAGAAAACAAAATTATTTAGTGTCATTGATATATTTGTTAACGGTTCGTCACGGCAAACAATGACGTGAGGAAATAAATTTGTGCACTGAATTTTCTTTTTTAATTTTTAATTTTCTCTTGTACTCCCATTTCCCCGGCAAAATTTGGAGAAATTAACGTGACAACTCTGTCTTTTATTTTACTTTATACGAAATTTTAAAATTTTAAAGAGTTAAAAAGAACAATTCACTGTCAAGATTTTATGAAGAATGGGAAAAAATCCGTCTCTATCCGATAGGACTTTTCTGGCTAACGAAAATCTCCACGACATATTACTACTTCACTAATGAAAGCAATGATCGTGTAAAAAAGCTGCAAAATTAACCTTATCGTCACTGATATTATTACGTATATAAAAATTATTTAACATTACATTAAAAGATGTAACAAGATATTTTTTTTTTCCTTCTACAGTTACCATGATACACTGGAATAAATACTAATCAAGCACCGAACAGTTACCATGCTGTACCCTCAAACAAAAGAACACTTTCCACACCATAAAGGACATAAACTTACAACAATTAAATCCTTCTAAGGACGGCTAAAAGCAATTTTTGGAAAGCTTACTAATATTAAATGGTGAAAGATGATGTTATAGGAACCTGTTACTGCAAATTCTCCTTGTATGAGTGGAACAACACAAAATATGTGCAACAAAGATTGCATCAAGTACCTCTTGCTTTGTAAGGCCGGCAGCATATTTTTATTCAGTAAAAGACTAAATTCCTTAATGACAAATGGACAAAATATAGAGATTGTTGTAGCCCTTAGAACAAAGTGTGGACTTTCATCTTTGTTTACACTAAGTTCATATACAAGAACTTTTATATATAATATCAAACAATTAAAAATTATCTTAGATATGATTTTAGAGTAATTATCCAAAATACTAATATATACACATATATGGTATTTTTTCTTTGTTGTTTTTCGGGTAGAAAGATAGCATTGAAGGCAGAAAGTACATACTGATAGATATCAAAGACTAGAAAATTGAAATTTTGGAATCCTCGAGTGAGATTGGCCCTACATAACAATGCAAAGGTAGAAAGACATTTCCAATACTGGTGCCTTGGAAATATCGGATCATTTGCCTTATTCAGTTGGCAACAATACTTGACTAGGTCCAATAGGCAACACATCATATCCACGATTATAACGGGAATGATTCTTTGCATGAATCTATGTTATTGTAAGAACTGCAAGAAGACACATTAACAGTGACCCTCATGGAGTTTTGTGCCGGGCTAATAAACTAGGTGCAACAACAACAACTATCAAACACCACATATATCAAAGTACGCAAAACAATGTTTTCTAAGTTTGAATAATGTAATTGCCTGGCCAATTCCACTATTGCATGCTGTATCCATTACGGTTTTGGTTGAAAAAAGACAACAGTAAGAGAATATAGTTTGTGTATATTAATCTTTCAGTGTTTTCACTGAGATTGGTGCTAAAGGGTACTGAAACTTGAAAAAATAAATTAAGGGGTATTTCAGGGGAAATGGGGAACAGTGGTTTGTTTCGTTATGCAGATGGAGTGGACAAATTGTTGATGTTCTTTGGGACCTTGGGAAGCCTTGGAGATGGACTACAGATCCCTCTTATGATGTACATTCTTAGTGGCGTGATCAACGCCTATGGAGACAAAAACAGTCACTTGACAAGGCATGATGTGAACACGGTGAGCTTGTTCAATAAAATCTGTTCCCTTCTGCTATAGACAACTGGTTTAATGGGTGTGTGGCAGAAATGCATCAGCTAGTAGTACCCAATTTTGATGGAAACTGCTTATGTTAACTTTTTGGCAGTTGTTTGATTTAGAAGTTAAAGTTGTCATATGAGTTTTAGAAAAAAAAAGAAGTTATTTGTCTCTCTAACTCTAAGTAGTCATGAAACTTTATGAAGTCATTGGAGCATGCACGTAGAAACTGATTTATGCCTCTAATGAAGAATAACACTTAAGCAAGGTCTTTCCAGAATTTGAGTTTTATGACATGATTACTCAACAGTTTTTGAAATTGTAACTTGCCTTTATTTCAGTATGCGTTGAGGATTTTTTGTGCTGCACTTGGAGTTGGACTCTCAGCTTTTATTGGTAAGTTGCACAGTTTGTAGCTCAGTTACTTCCCCAGCAGATTTAACATCAAGTTTGAAGTTATGCAATTAGCATTGCTAGTATTATAAAAAGCAAATCTAACTAATTTTCATGCTTCATACCGATTGATGTCGTCTACTACAGAAGGAATATGTTGGACAAGAACTGCTGAGAGACAGGCTTCCAGAATGAGAATGGAATACCTTAAATCAGTCCTGAGACAAGAAGTTGGTTTCTTTGACACACAGACTGGTGGTTCTTCAACAACCTACCAAGTTGTCTCTCTCATTTCCTCAGATGCCAATACAATCCAAGTTGTCATGTGTGAGAAGGTTTTTCCGCAGTTATGCATTTCTCATACTTGTTTGGAATTCAATGATGATCATGATCATATATCTCCAAAAGTAGATAGGCACCTTTTGGTCATAATAAGTGCATTAGTGACATACTTCTCTGAGTACATAGTGCATGCACAAATAGTGTAAGAGACTTTTACACGGTCATCATAAATTGTTTTGTATAGTAAGTTTTATGACTTTTACCATAGCTATGTTAAAAGTCATACCAATGGTCATTTTTTATATTTTAAAAAATGTATACTTACCATGCATTGAAATTAAACTCTGCTCATTATTTTTCGTGTAAGAGAAGCTGGTTGATCTTTAGTAAGTAATGGATCCTGCTAGTAAGAACCTTAAAGAATCAATTAAAAGAATCTGATATGGTTTAGATTCAGCTGTAATTCGAAGAAAAACAAGAACAAGATATATGAATTCCTAGGGAAGAAAGGAATTCAAGTTGCTTAGTGGATGTGAAATCAGAGAGCAAAAACTCAAGGAAGTTTCTGTATATTACTGATAGCTAGCTTTATTATTTTTTTGAAATGAATTTATAGAGAATACAAGGTAAAGATGACAGTTATAACTGTACAACAGAAATGATCTATATCATTACCCTTCCCTTAATTTCATTCTTGAACTCAAGAATGAAAAGATGGAAATTTTCTGCAAAATTCATAATAAAACTCCCATTTAGCATCTTCCTGAAGTTGATGCTTACATTTGACAAGAACCTTAGTTATAGCTTGACCTCTTCTTTTAATAGTCATGCGGTCTAATATGTCTCTGGTTCCTTTGCTGTAGTAACCTCTGTAATTTGACTAGGCACACAGTAGAAGTGAGGGCTTGTCCCACATGTTTTATTTTTTTAATTGAGACAGATGAAACACATTATGTAGTTTAGAATTTTCTGGCAGAAGCAGTTTGTAAGCTACTATTCCCACTTTGCTGACAACTGGAAAGGAAAATGGACTTTTGCTATTTTGTATGACTCCAGATTTCATCATTTCTACCATTGTTCATTATTTTCTCCAATTGCTGATTCCTGATGGTTTTAACCCTTGGTTGTGATGCTCCTCTCATTACATGTTTCCTTCCTTGATCATAAAACTCCATGCTCAACTTATCAAAGTTCCAAGTTATGTTTCCAAGGTAACCAGCCATTTTATTCCCAAAACTATATCACAACATCCCAATGGAATCAACATGATATCCGAAGTGAATGTGGTATGATGGACGGTCCAATTAAAATTCCTTGCAACAATTAGAAGCAATTTGAACCTTGGTTCCATCTGCTACAGTAACCATCAGTGGTTTTAATTCTTCAATTTTACAATCTATCTTCTTTTCCATATGCACATTAAGGAAATTATGAGTACCTCCACTACCAATTAAGATATCTAAGGGTTTCCTTTTATGTCTGCCAGTGACCGTCATGGTTCTAAAATTGGTTACACCCATCAAAGCATTAACAGAAATATGAGGCTCATCAAATTGTTCTGTTTCCGTATCCTTTCTTTGATCACTTTCAGTTTCTTTGTCATCTGTATCATCTACTTCTAACAAATGGATTTGTAATTTTTTGTGAGTGTAAGGTTCTTCACAAAAATAACACCATCCTTTTGCCCTTCTTTCATTCATAAAGGCGGAGTCAAGCTTCTATTCAATCATGGCTTGATTTTATTTTGTTCAGGTTCATAGGATTCTTGTGGTTTAGTACTGATCATTGCTTTGGTATTGAATCGGTTCTTGTTTTTCATCTTGAACCCTATGTTGAGACTGGGGCTATTGGCCGCTTCATAGAGTTTAGCCAAAGAAAAAGCTTTCTTACTGTTTGGGGCTGAAACATTGTAACCAGTATCTGTATATCATTCTTTAACCCTCCCAAGAAGCAACTCAAAGTATACTCTTCAGATAAATCTAATCTGGTAACAATAGCATCAAACTCTTCTTGATACTCAGTAATGAATCCTTTTTGTCTCAATTTCATCAATTCAGCCATGGGTTCATCACATATTTCCCCAAATCTGTCCATCAAAATTTGTGTATATTCCCCCCAACCTGATAATGAATATGTCGAGATAGACCTTACAGTTGCATGATGCCATCTCAACACTTTTCCCTCAAAAATGCATTATTGCAAGTTTCACTTTAACATTTTCAGGGGTTTCATCAATCATGAAGTAGGTTTCACATTGATACAACCATTGTTTAACATTATCCTCATTGAATTTTGGGAAATATATTCTTGGTAATCTAGTACGACAAGAAAATTGAGAATTGGAATTGACTAACCATATGAGCCATAACGATTACATCTTCAAAGAGTTAGGCAAGGCTTACATGTTCAAAGTCACTATAGGCAATGGAGAACATGTGGCTGTAGAAGCCAAGAGACTAGAGTGTGTTAAGACTCCCTTAGGTACATAGTATAGTTCAAATGCTTTTTTTTTTTTTTTTTTACCTAAATTGAGTTAGAGTCTATTGAGTGCAAGACAAATGATAGCGAAAAACTATTTTTTAGTTAAAGAAATGTGTAGAATAATTGATCCGTCTGGTGGTGAGTTAAAGAATATTCAGGTGAAAGATAAAAGTTTTCCTATAAAATGGAAGAAAAAGAGCAAGCCTTCACGAGCAAGGTTGATGACTCTCATCTGTGGCACAAGAGATTTGGCCACAAATCCTTCCACTATGAAGGAGATGAGAATATGTCCAAAATTCTTGAAAATATTATTGAGAATATGTCCAAAATTATTGAAAATATTAATGTATGTAATGTATTTCAGTATGGAAAACAGAACATTGCCCTTTTCTTCTATAGCAACTTGGAGACTTCAAGAAGATTTGCAACTCACACACAAATGTTTGTGGACCTATGAGCATGGCCGCCTTCAATGGCATTAGATATTTCCTACCATTCATTAATGATTTTACAAAGATGTATTAGGTCTTTCTTTAATCAAGCAAAAGTCTAATGTCTGATCTTAACATGAATTCGAAATCTAACTAATTTGGTGACTTTTTTCATAGATGGGTTTCAAAATCTGATAAAAGCATAACTCTTTATTTTTCTGTTTTATTAATTTATACTTTTCTTTTTTTTCTTTCTGAGTGTAGATACCTGACTGCCTGGCTTATATGTCAACATTCCTATTCTGCCACATCTTTGCATTTGTACTTTCATGGAGACTTACATTGGCAGCCATACCACTCTCTGTCATGTTCATTCTTCCAGCACTTGTATTTGGGAAGATGATGTTGGATCTCGCAATGAAAATGATTGAGTCTTATGGGGTTGCCGGTGGGATAGCAGAACAGGCAATATCTTCAATAAGAACTGTTTATTCATATGTTGGGGAGAATCAAACACTAAACAGATTTAGCAGCGCACTTCAGAAAACACTGGAATTTGGAATAAAGCAAGGTTTTGCAAAAGGGTTGATGTTGGGAAGTATGGGGGTCATTTACATAAGTTGGGGTTTTCAGGCTTGGGTTGGAACAATTCTGATCACTAAAAAAGGAGAACAAGGTGGCCATGTGTTTGTAGCTGGCTTCAATGTTCTCATGGGAGGCTTGTGAGTGATTTTCTCATCTTTTTATATTCTAATTTTTCATCATATAGTTCACATTTTTAATAAGACATGTTAATGCTTTTATGTTTGATTTCATGAATTTCAGGAGCATTTTAAGTGCACTTCCAAATTTAACTGCCATCACAGAGGCAACTGCTGCAGTCACACGTCTGTTAGAAATGATTGATCGGGTGCCAACCATAGATTCTGAAGATAAGAAAGGAAAGGCCTTATCATATGTGAGGGGAGAGATTGAATTTCAAGACATCCACTTTTGTTACCCATCTAGGCCAGACACACCAGTCTTGCAAGGATTCAATCTCACTGTCCCAGCAGGCAAGAAGGTAGGCCTTGTGGGAGGCAGTGGTTCAGGTAAATCCACTATCATTGCACTGCTTGAAAGGTTCTATGACCCTGTTGAGGGAGTAATACTCTTGGATGGTCACAAGACTAACAGGCTTCAACTGAAGTGGTTGAGATCCCAATTTGGTCTTGTAAATCAAGAGCCTGTTCTCTTTGCCACTTCCATAAAAGAGAATATATTGTTTGGAAAAGAAGGAGCTTCAATGGAAAGTGTGATAGCTGCGGCTAAAGCAGCTAATGCACATGATTTCATTGTCAAGTTGCCAGATGGATATGAAACTCAAGTAAGTTGGTCTCAACTTGTTTCCTCAGATGAACTGTGAAAACAAACTAATATACATGTAGAGGAGAAAAGAAGGACACAGAATAAAATTTCTAGAAATTTGTTTGTGTTTTGAGCATGCTTTTGAAATTTCATTATAATAATATTTAAAGGTTTCTACCTAATACTTTATAGCACCTGAGCGCATCAAAAAGTTTGATCTTTAATATTGAATTAAATGAACAAGATTTTTCATGCATGACAAAATCTTAAACTGTCATAACTTCAATAAACAGCGAGTACTAATTTACAAGCACTTTTTTCATGCATGGACCAAACTAAATACTTTTTACAAGGTCTATAAAAACAAAACAGTGAAAAGTAGAGAACAAATTATATTTAAATCTTTGATGTAAAATACCATTAAAGCCTTGTTATTGCAAACCACTATGGTTTTCCTAGGTTGGGCAGTTCGGATTTCAGTTGTCTGGTGGGCAGAAGCAACGCGTTGCCATAGCAAGAGCCTTGCTAAGGGATCCAAAGGTTCTCTTGCTTGATGAAGCTACCAGTGCATTGGATGCTCAATCTGAAAGAGTGGTACAAGCAGCCATTGATCAAGCTTCAAAAGGAAGGACAACAATCATCATCGCTCACCGCTTGTCTACAATTCAATCTGCTCACTTGATTGCTGTCCTTCAAGCTGGGAGAGTGATTGAAACAGGTACTCATAATGAGCTCATGGAATTGACTGATGGTGAGTATGCTCACATGGTAGAGTTGCAACAAGTATCAACTCAAACTGATGAATTCAAACCTTCCAATCTTCAAATAGAAGGAAAGAACTCCCACAGAATGAGCACTCCACAAAGTCCAGCTGTAAGTTTCAGATCAAGCACTGTAGGCACTCCAATGTTGCATCCCTTCAGTCAGGGGTTTTCCATGGGAACACCTTACTCATATTCTATCCAATATGATCCTGATGATGATAGTTTTGAAGACAACATGAAACGAGCAAATCATCCAGCTCCTTCACAGTGGCGTTTGCTGAAAATAAATGCACCTGAGTGGGGAAGAGCAATGCTAGGAATCTTAGGAGCAATAGGGTCAGGAGCAGTACAACCTGTGAATGCATACTGTGTAGGAACACTTATATCAGTTTATTTTGAAACTGATCACTCTAAGATGAAGTCCAAGGCTAAAGTTCTGGCCCTCATTTTCTTAGGAATTGGTGTTTTCAACTTCTTTACTAGTATTCTTCAGCACTATAACTTTGCAGTTATGGGAGAAAGGTTGACTAAAAGGATAAGAGAGAAAATGCTAGAGAAGTTGATGACTTTTGAGATAGGATGGTTTGATGATGAAGAGAACACAAGTGCATCCATTTGTGCAAGATTATCCTCTGAAGCCAACTTGGTCCGTTCCCTTGTTGGAGATCGACTGTCTTTGTTGGCACAAGCAGTATTTGGGTCTGTCTTTGCCTACACTCTAGGACTTGTGCTCACATGGAGGCTTTCCCTTGTGATGATTGCAGTGCAGCCATTAGTCATTGGAAGCTTTTACTCAAGAAGTGTCTTGATGAAGAGTATGGGCGAGAAAGCTCGTAAGGCACAAAGGGAAGGAAGCCAACTTGCAAGTGAAGCTGTTATAAACCATAGAACCATAACTGCCTTCAGCTCTCAGAAAAGAATGTTGGCACTTTTCAAATCCACAATGGTAGGGCCTAAAAAGGAGAGTATTAGGCAGTCATGGATTTCAGGCTTTGGTCTTTTCAGCTCCCAGTTTTTCAACACTTCATCAACAGCACTGGCTTACTGGTATGGTGGGAGGCTCTTGATAGATGGGAAAATAGAACCAAAGGAGCTCTTCCAAGCATTTTTAATATTACTCTTCACTGCATACATTATTGCAGATGCTGGAAGCATGACTTCTGACTTGTCCAAAGGAAGCAGTGCAGTTGGATCAGTTTTTGCAATGCTAGACAGGAAAACTGAGATTGATCCTGAGACTTCATGGGGTGGTGAGAAAAAGAGGAAAATAAGGGGCAGAGTCGAGCTAAAAAATATTTTCTTTGCATATCCAACTAGACCTGATCAAATGATTTTCAAGGGCTTATGTCTTAAAGTTGAAGCTGGGAAAACAGTAGCTCTAGTAGGGCACAGTGGTTGTGGTAAATCAACAGTTATTGGTCTTATTGAAAGGTTTTATGATCCTGCAAAGGGAACGGTATGCATAGATGAGCAAGACATCAAGTCCTATAATTTAAGAATGCTGAGGTCACAAATTGCATTAGTGAGTCAGGAGCCAGCCCTTTTCTCTGGCACCATACGAGAAAACATTGCCTATGGGAAAGAAAACGCAACTGAATCTGAGATAAGAAGGGCAGCATCTCTGGCTAATGCTCATGAATTCATAAGGTACGAGAGAACTGTAAATAAAATATTTAAAAAGAAAAAGTCTCTTTCAGAATCAGTTTTTTAAGCATTCTATGTTCTGATGCCAAAATTTCTTTCTTTTGTCTAAACGCAACATTAAGGAGACAAACAAGAATTAAAATTAACATAGTAACATGCTCAGGCTGCTAGAGAGAAGAACAACTAAACACTAGGTAGCATTTGACACAACCTTTTCAATTTCTCTTTTCCTAAGTAAAAGCTCCTCTAATTAGCTTATATAGAGAAGCTCACATTTATTGAAAAAGTGATTAACATAATAACACTCATGTATAAGTTGTTTCCATAATCGAAAATGAAACAGGCTTACCTCTTTATATAAGAAGTAGTTGTTTCCATAAGCTGTCCTATAGAGCTTCTGAAAATAAGTTGAAAATAGATTAGGCACGTATCATAAATTCTCCCAAACATTACACAAGCATTTATGTTGTAAGTTATAATCTGTAAATATGCTCTTCCAACTAACTAGGTTACTCTCATCTTTTAGACATTGAGTTTGGCCACCTTATCCCTTCAAGGAGAAGACAAACTCAAAATATAGCTAGTCTAAACATGATCTAAATATTAAGCTTTGTATTGGCAAAAGATTTTCCAAAGTTAAACTGCATTAGCTGCACCTTGAAACCTTCTTCGTCTTGGCACTAACACCTTTGTCCCTTTTGTCTTGATGGTTTTTGTGATCGCAGTGGAATGAATGATGGGTATGAGACATACTGTGGTGAAAGAGGAGTTCAGCTATCAGGAGGTCAGAAGCAAAGAATAGCATTAGCTAGGGCCATTCTGAAGAATCCTGCAATACTTCTTCTAGACGAGGCTACAAGTGCACTTGATAGTGTGTCAGAGATCTTGGTCCAAGAAGCACTAGAGAAGATAATGGTTGGAAGAACATGCATAGCAGTGGCTCACAGGCTCTCTACAATACAGAAATCCAACTACATTGCTGTGATTAAGAACGGGAAGGTTGTAGAACAAGGTTCACATAACGAATTGATTTCGCTCGGACGTGATGGTGCATACAATTCTCTTGTTAAACTTCAAAGTGGTAGCTCCCCTAGATAAAATTTATTAGTAGTTGTAATATATGGTAGATTTTTTTGTTAAATCTCTTCTGCTTTTCTAAGACAATAACGTACATATGTTATCGTGGAATCCGGGGTTGCCCCTAATGAAGTTTAAGAATGTTCCATGTTTGGATTCTTGAAAGCCATGTGAAAAGAAAAGCTAGAGCAGTGTTCCTGTTCCAGGAGAAAACAATTGATTGTCTTGATCCAACCCAGTAAACTTTTGCTTTAACTCGCTGTTATACTTGATGGGATTTGTTCTTATTAGTATTTTAAATATATATATATATATATATATATATATATATAT
>Ga0209489_102863_pt1 | contig 34471 bp, 18 predicted proteins | sample SiratrowhiteBW_FD_187527 | JGI IMG/M metagenome (GOLD analysis project Ga0209489, IMG submission 187527) | Root nodule microbial communities of legume samples collected from California, USA - Siratro white BW (SPAdes) (version 2) | ecosystem: Host-associated > Plants > Roots > Nodule | place...
TATCAATTGTTAAAAAAAAAAAAAACAAAGCATTGTATATAAGCTGATCGTAACTAGAACAATTTTCTTTATAATTCTTTTTTCAGAAAAAATATTATTTTTCTAATTTAAAACTAGTTTATATTAATTGGTAAAAGTTCTATTGCATAATTTTTATAAATTTACATTTAACTTGGTATAAATTAACATTAACTTACCAAAGAATTACTTTTAATCAACAAAAATAATGTATAAATAGAGTAATTGGATACTCCAACTCTTTTACAGACAATTTTTTAATATTGAATGCAAATAGGTTAGTTACATCATCATGTGAATGTATTTTGATTGCACATATTGTACTATTTCTAGGTATTAATATTATTGAGTTGTTTATAAAAAAAAGAAAAAAAAGTTTACCACCCTTATCTTTATGTTTTACCTGCCATGTCTTGATTCTTGCTCCATTTTGGGTGTTTGTGAAGCTGCAATTCGATACATAAACTTCTTCAACTGTATCATAATTACCATTTCTTCCCAGGCTGCCAACACTGATTAATTCATTCATGTTAATTGATGAATTTTCGAATATAAAGATTAAGAAGGACATAATTTTTAATACAAATAATGCAGATATCATGTCATTAATAAAATTTATTTCATATCTAAAATATCAGCATGAGCAACTAATAATTTTGGACTATTAGGTTTAATGGACACAAGCAGTTTCAAATCACCACTTGCACAAACACAAACACATGAATAAAACTATTTGTATATAAAAAACCTTATTCCATGGCCTGGTCCACATGCAATTCGTGTAGCATTGATGAATGAGGAACCACCATTGATGGCAATGCAATCATCACCTTTTTACAATGGTTAAAATTACACCAAAAATACAGTGATTATTCAAAAAAAAAAAAAAAAAAAAAAAAAAAAAACAAACAAAAGCTGCAGCAATGAAATTTCACATGTGTATAATTAAATTGATTTACCAGTTCCTATAATGGAATCTTGAATGGTGATATATTTTGAAGCACAAATGTCAATTCCATCAGTGTTGGGGCTGTCAGGAGGAGCATGAATATTGATATGAGAGAAGACAGCATTGGTACAACCATCTATTGCTATATGAGCTCGTGGACTATCAAAGATGTTGAGGTAACGAACTCTAAGATTATTGCAAGATTCGAAAGTGATAATCTGCATAAGTCACAAGATATTGAAAATTGCTTAAAAGCTTTCATAATCTGTTCCATGCATATTTTGAAAATCATGAGAAATTGTTTCTGCCTTGTGTTAGGATCCAATAATTAGTTAATGTGTTACTTAATGCATGAACAGATTTTATATGTATTGTGTTCCGTTATTATTTTTCTATGTTGATACATACTTTGTTGTATTATGTATTGTTATGTAAATTATGGACTGTCTTTATTTTTTCTATCAATTATATTATAAGACTGATTAAATATAAAGTCAGTTATACTTTTATAATAAAATTGAAATATTCTTAAAATGTTCATTTTAATTAATTTCATTCTTTACTGTTAAAAAAAATTAATTACTATTTTTGAACAAATGAAGTAATTAAGTTCTTCAAACCTTTGGTCTTTGACAAGAAGGGCATTTCCACCAAGCAGAACCCAAGCCATTGATTTGTCCACCATCTCCATCAATTGTGAGACCGTTTACGTGTGAAATTAAAATCAAAGAGGTCTGATCTTCAACTTTCAGACCTTTTGTCCATACATACTTCTGAGGTGCAACTATTTTCCCTTGAAGCTAGGACAAATTAATTGAAGAAAATAAGAAGCAACACTTATACTTAACCACTAGGTTTTAATAATGCTTGATATATACATAAAATTACTATTATTATTATTATTAAATTGAGATCAATTTGGCTTTTGTATTTGCTACAATTAAATAAATAGAAATATAAATTAACAAATAGTTATATAGATTAGTATATATTGTACCCTACCACTATACAAAGATAATATACCTATGGAAATAGTAGTGCATTAATAAATATTATTATTATTATTATTATATAAATACTTATGAATATACTTATGAAAGCAGAGAAATATCATATAAGTATAGTAAGTATTAATAAATAAATCTTTGCTAATTATATTTACTTATAAGTATTAATAGTAAAAATATCTTGAAATGAAATTAATTTATACAAATGCATATTCCTTTACAAGATTTATAAATACTTGTACTAAATATTTTTTAAATTTCAATACAAATAAAAAGATATACTTATACATAATAGACATATAATTCTTATTCATATATATATATATATATATATATATATATATATATATATATATATATATATATCAATATAACTTATTAATATTAGTATAAAATTGTACGGGTTAGGTTGTTTTGTGAAATTTATTTTTATTCAATGTGTTTGACTATTTTCTATAAAGACAACTATCCTTCCCAAAAGATAACTATGTTTGAGTCCAACATATGACCATTATATATAGACAATAAAACCTTTCCTTTGAAAATTTAATGCAATTGCATATTCAATATTTCAATTCAATACCAATGTTTAAGCTGGAACAATGATGCATCTATGATCAAGGAGGTGATGTAAAAGATGACTTTAAAAAAAAAAAAAAAAAAGTTTATTAGTAACTTGGGCATGCTATACCTGCACATAAATACTTTTGGCCTTGCAAGGACCACTCAGTTTTATGTTCTTCAGAGTGAATACTTTATTTCGTGGTATAACAAGAGTTGGTGTCCCTTTTGTTCCACATGTGTCTTTCCATGCTCTTAAAAAGGCCTACCATAAATTCAGAATATAAAGTTCTAAATGAGTATCAAGATAGAAACTACAAACAATATCACCTTAATAAAGAACATTGAATGAATATTTATGTTCCACATAATACTATTTTCACTTTTAACAGTATTAATATTTATTAACAGTTTTTGCAGATTTTGTACACATGTATTTTTTTGTATATGTTTGAACATTTCTAGTGTTCTTTGTGTGTGTCTATATATATATATATAATTTTGTTGCTAATGAAAAATATAAACGAGTAAAACATTGAAATTTTCCACTAATTAGACTATAAATAAAATTGGAGAATAAAGAAAACTAGAGGAGAAAGACATATATACTTGGGAATCGTCAGATTTTCCATTGCCATAAGCACCATAGTTCACCACATTATAATATGTACTTTGGACTCCAACCATTGACCTCCCAAACGAACATGGTGAAAAAAAACCTAAAATAAAAAAACATGTTATTAGAATATGCATGTTCAACAAGAGTATATTTTTTTTGTTCTTTTGTGAATATGGATTAGGAAGTCAGGAGTGGGGGAAAGTATGAAGAAACATATAGTTCCGGGGGTTTAGTTAAATAGAAGTTTGAACCAGCATGAATGAATTGGACAGAAGTACTAATTAATTGAGAAAAAAAGAAAGAGAAAGAAAAAGAAACCACAAAAAATATTTTTTTTAATGGTAAAAATGCGATTTGTCTGACACATTAAATACATTAAATTTACATAATGTCAATTCAGAAAAAGAAAACTGAAATTTGCCGATATAAAAGAAAAATCTTTGATAATTTAGTTAAGTGATCATATAATAAATAAGAAATGATCAATGAATTGTTAAACATTAAACTTAGACATTTATTTTGTCTCCCGAAAGATAATGATGATTAAATGGATTTAATTTAATTTTTGGCATATTACTAAATATGTACCGATTATGAAAAATAAATTTAAATCTTTGGCATACGTTTTTGGTGAGAAAGTATAAATTTAATAATTAATATGCTAATTGTGCGTGTTCATAAAAAGAATTATTATTTTGTGCTATATGCTTATTTTGCTGTACAAATCAATTGTACATATAAATTTTCTCTTTCAATATCAGTACCCACCAAATGCACAAATATGATGTAAGGAATTATTACAAGATTATAATTTAATTCTATTAATGATATATCTATGTGAATATTATTAAAAGAATAAATTGAATTTCTTATTCAACGATGAAAAATCAGTTATATATTTTCATTGTGTACACCATAGCATCACAAATAATAATTGATAAAGATTGTTTGGTAAAACATTTTTTTTAGATTATAAATAAATAATTAGTTGACGAAATTTTAATAACATTATTTCATCTGTGTTTGGCAAAGTATTTAGTGAGATAACTTTTCGTAATTATTAAAAAAATATTATGTGATGATAAATAATTCATCAAAAACACTAATAAAGTTTATAAAAACACTAAAGTTTGTGACATGAGCGAACAAATATATATTTACATTGGATTTTGTGATGAAAAAATGTTAAAGACAAAAATCTCGCCACAAATGTAGTTACAAAATGAATGAGCGATAAATATTTGTAATACAAATAGTCTGTTAATAAATTATGTGTCACGCATGCTTAGAAAATAAATATAATAGAATCTTTTACATTGATAATTACAAAAATATCTCTTGCTTGAAGATATTAATTTTTATTTCATGTGATTTAAAACATAATGTTTCTTATTATGTGGTGCATCTTTAAGTAAAATATTATAAGCTCTAACCGCGTTCAAGCTTAAATATCATATATCTTTCTTTAAGTGGGATCTTAAGCAACTAATAAAATACTTTAAGAGAGAGAGAGTTCAATAACTTTAAATTTTCAAATTTTTTAAATTGGGAGTTGTTATATCAAAGTTTTAAGATCTTTATATTTGGTTTTGATTACGTGTTTAATAACAAAATATAAAAAGTAGTTTTTAACAGTAAGAAATAAATTAAATTAAAAAAAGATACTTCAAAGGTGTTTTAATCCTTATAAAAATACATCTTCAATCTACTCTACATATCCATTTCACATAAAAGCAGTTAATCGGTCTGCCCTACTGGATTCAAAAAACATACTCTGTATTCTCTACATGAAATCTAGTCATGAAAAATAAAAATAATAGGTAAAATACATAAGCCGATTAAGATATAAGTTTCTTCAGATCTTCTCGTGAAGATTTTCCATCCTCGAGCCAAGAAGAATGGAGAGCTGCACATACGACATACTCTCATTGAGCAATACTTCTGCGTAGAACAAGTCATTGCAAACAATCTTACTTTACACAAACCACTATCTAATTTCTCGTAAGCAATCTAAAGGATGCATGCACCAATCTGAAAAGGATCCTTGACATCTTAACCCACCAAATTTAGCCCATAACCAAGCCCGTAATTGTGCCAATGCGAAGATCTCTATCTCATTCACTTGACCATCCTAAAACACAATCCTATTCCTCTGAGTCTAGATTTTCTTAGTTAATGTCAGTCACACCCCTCTTCTTCAAACACAGATAGCTTCTTGCTAAGACCATTAATATAAAAACTACAAAAATGGTTAGCAATATCATGTTTCCACCTCCTTTTTACATAATGGATAGTTTTACATAATAGACAGAAATTACAAGATACCGTAACCCCTCTATTCTCAAGATTGACCTTAAAAGACACTCTATCTAGTATAACCCTCCATCCAAAAACTTTAATTGTCCCAGGCATACTAAGATCCCATATCACCATGAAGTAATCACTTTAAAGAACATCTTGTACCTGCTTGACAGTCCTGTATCCAGACTGAACTGTATAGGCCGTAACATTCTTCCCAACCGAAGTGATTTTACAAACAGGTCTTAACAGACACAAACATTTCATTTGGTTAAATAGACGTAAGTGTTTTAGTTAAACAAATACAAACAATTTGCTTATATGATTCATTTGTTAAGCTTTTACTTAGACATACGTAAGTGCACTTACTTGTTTGATAAACTTTAATTAGACTCGCAAAGCTGATTTGTAACCTCACGTTTCATAGTACATGTCGAGGACTTATAAATATTATTATTTTTTTTAACAGCAAAAAATGAATAAAATAAGAGGAACACTTAAGGGGTGTTTCAACCCTTGTACAACATACTCTAACCATAAGAGTGCCACAACTACCAAAACAATAAGTCCATACAAACAAAACAATCTACTAAACAATCAAAACCAGGATCCTATGGACACCTGAAAAAAGACAGAACCAGTGACCAGGAATATGAAAACACAAAAAGAGCAGAAACATATCAACCAAACCTCAAGAGTTGTTATGCCAATGATTGGAGGCATACCACCGGAGAGAGAACCCAATCCGAATAAGAAAAAGATCTCTTCATCTTGTATTTAGCCCACAACCAACCCTTAAGTTGAGCAAGACTAAAGATTTCAACAGCATCCACTACCCCACCCTTGAAAACTACCTTGTTTCTAATACTCCAAACTTCCGAAGCAATGGCTACCCACATCCCTTTCCAGGCTCTATTGACGCTTTGCTTTTGGCCTACTAGACAAAAACTCTGAAAATTGACATTAGTGGCATGATGTCTAACACCCACCTTCCCAATCCACCTGTCGCACTAGTCCCACACTTGTTGTACCACAATACAAGTGTTAAACAGATGATCAATAGATTCAACACCATCCTGGCACAGTGGGCAAAGCAGATTTGCCAACTGAACTCCCCTTCGTGCTAAGTTAAGTCTAGTTGGCATTCTATTCAATAATATCCTCCACGCACACACTATCGCAGAAGGGGCAACACTTAAACTCCACAAACACTTGAAAGATTCAGAAGACTGCATAGAGCTCTCACCAATCAATATGCTATAACTAGACCTGACTGAATACACCTGGGTAGCCTCACCCACCCACACCAGCCTATCAAATCTCCTGACATCCCACTTCACATTTGAGATCAAGGTCAGCATTTGTTCTTCAAGGTGTTTTTCCCATTCGAACCTCTCTCTTCGCCAACTAAGGTTCCAAGTTGTGCAACAGGAGGACCTACCTCCATCCCACTCAGCAACGTCACCTACCAAGCTTTCTTTATTAAAAGAAATAGAGTACAATCTTGGAAACTTGTCTTTCAATGCTTTGTCATCCACCCACCAATCACACAGAATTTAACACACTGACCATCACCAACACACAACTGGAGTCTACCATCTAACCAATTCCCCTGAGTAACATTACCACAAACCCTGATCAAGTCCTTCCACCACACAAATTCAATACCAGAACCTGAAGAAACACCCATCTTCCGCCAACATTCGTACCTAGCTTGTAAGATTTCCCACCACAAGCCCTCCTTACTAGTCCCTAACCTCCATTTCCACTTAGCAAGCAAGCCAACATTAAAACAATTGATATCCTTAATACCCAGTCCACCATACTCAACTGGCCTACATATCCACTTCCACTTCACCCAAGCAATCTTCCTACTTTCATGGCCCCATCCCCAGAGAAACTGTGCCTGGATACATCTAATCTGGTTACATACGCTAACAGGTGCTCTAAAAAAGGAGAAATAGAACAAGGGTAAAGCGCTGATAACAGACTTGATCAGACATATCCTACCTGCCATTGAAAGCAATCTCCCCTTCCATCTTGATAGTCTAGACCTGATCTTTTCCACCACGGGATTCCAGAACACTTTTTTCCTGGGGTTTCCTCCAATAGGCATACCAAGGTATTTAAAAGGTAGACCCATGTGTCTACTGTTAAGACATTTAGAAAAGACACGAAGGTCTAACTCAGAAATGCCCACGGCCCCAACTGTACTCTTATTTATTTTATACTTGAAAAGAATGTGTGTCTTTCTGTTCCTTACAAGAAGATCTCACGATGAAGTTTGTATCATTAAGATCTCTACAAAAATGTGCTTAAAGCTATTCCACGTAAATAACTTTTCTAAACAAATAAAATGACAGTCATGCGTCCAATTCTTTACTCAAAAGTGGAAAGAAGCTATCAATCCTGTTGTGTATAAGAGAAGTTGCACCACGAAGATACACATATTTAATATTGCATGGAAAGCATTCAATGTGTCTTCAAGTTTGAGCGTCGACAGACCATAAACGAAATAGTTGAACAGCGTAAGATCTCACAATGATTCAAAAATGATTTAAAATGACTATTTATGCCCAAAGAATAATTGTTATCTTAACCAAGAGGTGTTGTGTCAAAAGAATATTTATTTTTTAGGCCGAAGTGATTGGATTGAACTAATACTTGCTTTTGCTTTGTATCTTACATTGTTAGTTTACATTGGTGGAACTTAATTGTGTTAGTCAAGAACTTGATATATTATGGGTTTTCAGACGAACTGACATTTATGAGGAGGGTGAGGGTGTCTTGAGCTGCAAAGATGAACTTTGCAATGTTTGTGACAATGTTGAAAGCTTCGAAGGTTGGAGCAATGTTGGTGAGGACAAAGTTGCACTAAAAGGTGTGTTAAGCTTTGAGACTTTAGTCTATATTCTTCCCTCTAGCCTGAAGATGAACATTTCAAAAATCATTCTGCAGCAAACTAACACTTTTCTCTAAAGTGCGCTTTTCATATTGTTCTCATTGAACCTCATGGTGTGAGGAGTAGAAGATCCAAACATGGAAAAGTTTCTCATTAATTATATTCTTTATCTCCACTTGTTAATTCCCTCTAAGCTGTTACGTTTTAGCAGTTTGGACTAACTCCATAACTTGTGAGTGGTCTTTGTTGTTTTTGTTTGGCAAAAAATAAAAAATAAAAAGGTTTTAAGAACCACATTTGATTTAATCCTAATATAAAAAAATTACTTGAGCAAAACCCAACTCACTTGAAGTTACTTTGGTTTAACAATAGCAAATACAGTGCTTGAAGCGAGAATGTTCAAGTGAGCAGGATTTCATTTAAAGTATTTTCCTTAAGTCTAACAAAACTCAGGCTTTATCGACATTTTTATTGAAAAAATAAGCTCATTTTAACAGTTACTACTTTAAATAATGTTTTGTTCACGCTTAAGCGATAAAGTCTTATTCATTATTGTAAAAAATTAAATAAAAAGAAGAGAAGTTCAATAATTGTAACAAAATAACAACAACAAAAATTGTTTATAAAAGAATTTCAAACATATAAATTTTAACATGTGTTGATAGCAAATAGACAACAAAACAAACAAGTAATATGCATGTTGTTTTTTTACCTTGAGAGTTACAACCAAGCGAAAAAATGAAACCCGACTGTTTTGACATTATATAAACACTGAAAAACATCATTTTAATTCCAGAAACATAAAAAAATATAAAATAAATAAAAGACAAGACATTCTCCTCTCCTAATCAATTTGAAAAACAATTACAAAGTCAAAAACATAAATGTCCATATAACCAAAAAAAATACAGAAAACAAATTAAGGCAGAAGATTAACACGGTTTTGATACAAATAATAGAAAAAATGTTTTTAATAATCTATACATAATGGAAGATTACAAGTTAAACACATTTAGGTCATACAATTGCGAAAGCTAAAAGAACCACCTCTCGCCATTGTTGCACTCACGGCTCGCTTTGTTTCTAAACCCTTACTTTTTTTTATACATGATAGTGTTGTATGATGACAAAGAGAACTAACTAGAAAAATAAATTATGTGCCCAATTTATACTTGCTTATTTCGAACTAACGAATTGAAATTTTACTCAAAAATGAACCAGAAAAATAACTGAAATATACCCATTCAATCCTAAATGCAAGGCATACAGGTTGCAAAGAATAATTACATGCCAACAATAATAGTTTTTAAACCTGTTCAAACGAGTAAGTGCAAAACAAATTACACAATTTTGGTGAAAGACCATAGGTTTTATGAGCTTGTAATCTAGGGCAAGGCTCAAGTACGTAAAACAAGGACTTTAGACTTCAAAGTCTCAAACATCTAAACAAATTTTAATATTAATAAATTATTATAAAATTAAAAAAATATATTTAATTTTAAAATTACACTTAAAGTAATTTTTAATTAAAATATAAATTATTTTAACATACTCTAAGTTTATATCAGTATTATAAATATTCTTTAAGGAATTTAAATTTATATTAGTACTATAAATATATAAATATTATTTAATGAATAATATTTTTGGAACCTTCTCTTAATAAATTAATAATTTTTTTAAAAGATACTGAACAGATAAGGAATCCTAAATATTAAAATTTTTTAATTTTTTATCTCTTTCTACTGTTCCATCAGATTGTTATTATCTATTTATATTTCATTTCTTTCTTTTACTCTTCCACTTATATTCTTTCTTTATCCGACTTTTTCAGTTATCTTCTTCCTTTCTCTTAATTTTTCATTAGTTCTTACATATTATTACTTTAATTGAGTATTTGATTGTCATTAGACCATTATCCAATTTTAAATTTGTTTTATAGTTCTATATTGTGCATTTATACTTGTGTCTCTATTTGGAGACTTGGAACAGTAGATTGAGGAATTGGAGGAGTTTGTGTTGACTTTTGCTCCTTTTGAGTGCATCAATATCAGGTATAAATCAATATCAGATTAATTAATTGATCTCAAAATAATTTTATTTATATATTATTTAATTAATTTCAAAATAATATGTGCAGATTCAAGAAAAGATATTAGAAATTTAGAATTTATAAATTCAAGGAAAATTGAGACTTATTGAACTTTGGTACGAAAAAGAAAGAGAGAAAACATAAAAGGGAAAGACTAGATATTATTGCATTTGTTACAAAGAGGATCAACCAATATATAGACTTTAAAGTCTAAGACCACATAGAGTTGAAACAAGATAAGGCCATACATGGCCCAAACAGAAAAAATAGAACAGTCAGAAAATAACTGACAGAAAACAACTAACTGAATGTGTTGAAAAATACTAATAAGACTTCAAGCCAAGATAATATGATAAAGTTTATTGTTTTGATAATTAGGTTTTATTTTTTTAACTTAGTCTCATTTTATATACTTATAAGTTATATTCATGTTATATATACATATATTATAGTTTTTTAATTTTATATAAAAATATACAAATATGTCAACTAGAAGATATGAATCAAGTTATACAAAACTTCAAAAAAAGAGAAGATTTGAGTTTTTTGTTGAATTACAAGTTGGCGAGGTTCGTGTTTAGCCAAGTTGAGGAACCAACATTTAGAAAAGTTTGGTTAGGCTCGAGTCTAACATTTAGAAAAGTTTAGCATGGCTCAGGGCACTAAGACGGACTGGGCAAGGTCATGGTAAGTCTAGTTCAGAAAGTGTTGGGTCTAGAAATTGGGCTCATATTAGGTCACAACCATGCTAAACTGAATTGAGTTGATTCCACGTCAAGTCTGCCTGAGTTAATCTAGGCTTATATGGAGTTAAGTTGGCTTAAGCTTAAGTTAAGTTTGAGTCAACCCGGGCTCAACTCAAGCTGAGTCATGGGGGTCCACCTTTAGTTAAGTCGAGACTGACAACATTTACCTTAGTTGGGCTAGGCCCAAGTCGAACCGAGTTTGATCGAGACTAGATTAGGCCAAGCACAAGTCAAGCCAATTTGGCATGGACATAGATCGAGCCAAGTCGACCCAAACTTAGCTTCAGTTGCGTTAAACAAGTTCCAAGTTGAGTCGAGTTAAGGAGAGACCACGTTTAGCCAGTGTTAGGCTAGGTTCAGGACAAGCCGAGTCCAACCCAATCTAAGACAAGCTTGGCACTCAGGTGGAATAGAGAATGACCAAACCAAGTAAGGTCAATTCGAGTTGGGCCTATGTTAGGTCAAGGCATCACGCCTACATCGAGTTAGACCATGTCAAACTAAGTTAGGTTTATCCAAATCATGTTGAGCTGAGTTGGCTTGGGCCCAAGTCAAGTAGTGTTGGGGCAAGCCCATGTTTAGTCAACTTGGGTTAGGCCCAACTCGGTTCAAATCTAGTTAGGACCAGATCAATCTACACCCAAGTTGAATTGAGTCTAACTAGGTCCAAGTCGAAATGAGCCTTGGTGGGATTAAGACAGATCTAGCCAACTCAAGTTGGGGACATGTTGGTCTGAGACATGGAGAATCTGGACATGAAGACCATTATGGAGGCTATTAAGATCTTTAGGCTTTGAATATTTGATTACGTTCCTAGTTTGTTTGCATTGTACATTATATTTCAATTTCACTTTACTTTGGAATTATGTTGTCTTTGACTTACTTTTACTTCGTATGATGAGACTTCAATTATGTATGTTATGCTTCGATTTGAATTAAATATGAATTTTATTTTTTGCTAGGTGTATTGAATGATGCTTGATTGTTTTCAATACAATTGGTAATAAATTGTTAAATTCGGATATATTGGATTACTTGATATGTTGGATGTGTTGAATATGTAGGATATTTTGAATGTTTTATACAGGTGTAAAATATATAAAGCAATTCAATTAAAATGAACATTTTGATGCATGAAGGTTTACCTATAGATTATAGACTAGTTAGTGGATATTACCCATAGACTAGAGTTGGTGTGTATTACCCACGACTTCAATTACCCACGGACTCAACTTTCGTAGATAAATTACCTACACCTAGATTACCTACGGATTTTGTCCGTGGGTAATGCTAATTTATCTACAGATTTTTTACTGTTATCGACGGATTTTGGCCATGGTAAAATCATTTATATCCCTCCACACAATTATATCCCTCGACACTTCCTCTTCTTCCGAACCTAACCTCCATAACCATTTAACAAGTAGAGCTGTGTTAAATTTCCCTAAATGTTTGATACCCAACCCTCCCTCTTCAACAGGAGAGCAAACTTTATCCCACGCAACCTATGCAATTTTCTTACCCTCACACCCAAACCCCACAGAAATTTGGCCTGTATTTTCCTAATGATTTTGCACATGCCAACAGGAGCTTTGAAAAATGATAGATAAATTAGAAGTAAAGAATTGAAAACTGACTTGATAAGACATAACCTTCTAGCCATAAAAATTAATTTTCCCTTCCAAGTCGATAGTTTAGACTTAATCTTATCGAAATTAAATTTATTTGAATTTTAACATCTCACTTAGGTTAACACTTCAAAATCCACCAATCATATGTTATCACATGAAAAAGAATCATTAAAGAAAAATAAAAAGATCAATAATAAAAAAACAAGGAAGGGTTATACCAAATCCACGTAAAAAATAACAAACTCCTTACAAATGAAAGAAAGCACTATAAAAAAAAATATATTTACCTATAACAAAAAATTTGTATGTAATAAACAAACTCCGTAGATAATCTAAATTATCTACATATATTGCATACGAATTTTTATCTATAGATTGAATTCGTAAATAAGTACAAAATATCTTTTAGCGGGTAAAAAAGACAAACTATTTTTTTAATTTTATATTATTGCAATTATTATTATATTCTACTATTATTACTAACTTTATTATTAATAATAATAATAATATTATTATTATAGAAAAATTAAGAGATCATAACGGTCAAAGTTCTGACTAACAAAATCCATCATTTTTTGTTAAGAGATCACAGCAGTCAAAGTTCTGACTAACAGTTAGAAAAATTAAGAGATCATAGGTTAAAATGGAAAAACAATTATAGAAATTAAAAAAAGAATAATTAAATGTTTTCACAGCAGTCAATGTTTTGACTAACAAATCTATCATTTGGTAAAATATGATTTTCTTTTAAAGAAACATTTATTCTCTGAAGTGTTACTTTCTGACAAATTTTGCTATTTAAACCCAATAACCTATGCTTTCTCTCATTATATTCAGCTTACTCTTGATTAATCTTCTCAAGGATCAATAGTCACCAAAGTCAACAAAAAGTTCTTGCCCTGTCAACTTCACTATCCCTTAACATGCAGAAACTAATCACTTGGGTTTTGATTCTTTACTTTGTTTCACCATGTTTTTGTAAGAGGTTCATGAGACCTACCAAGAACACATACAATGTGATTAACTATGGTGCTCGGGGGAATGGTAAAAGTGATGATTCCCAGGTATATTTTGTTGTTTCTCTTCTTTTTTAAGAGGAAGATTATTCTTTATATATTTCCTACCTTTTTGTACACATTTTATAGGTTTTGGCCAACTATGAACTTTCTTTTTGAATTGATAACAAGGCATTTTTACGTGCATGGAAAGCGACGTGTTCAACACGAGGCACACCAACTCTAGTTATACCATCACGAAGAGTATTCTTAGTGCAGAGGAACGTAATCCTGAATGGTCCTTGCCAAGCCACAAACATTAAAATTCAGGTATTGGATGTTCAGCTTATTATTGAATCTTAAATCATCCCGGACAAGAACCTAGTACATATAGATTTTTCTTTTAACTAAATAGTTTTTTTTTTCTAACTTTTCTCCTTAATACTAAATATCTTTATTATAAAAAGAAGAATTCCTTACAATAAACTAAATATATTCCTTGCAGCTTCAAGGAAAAATATTGGTACCAACCAAGGGTGCATGGCTAGGTGATAAATCTAGTATAATTTTGATCTCAAAAGTTAATGGTCTCACGATTGATGGAACTGGAGGATTAATTGATGGCTCGGGTTCTTCTTGGTGGCCATGCAAAAACTGTCCACGACCAGCGGTTAGATGATCATTCACTTTATATTTCCGTAATTGTTTTGTTTTACACTGATATTGTTTGTTAAAAAAAAAATTGTTGCACATATATACTTTGTTGAACTGAGTGGATTATTCAATTTCAGTAAAAGCTACAGTTTGTGAGTTATTGTGAATATCTCATGATGAATTTTGTAATTGGATGGTGCAGGTCCTTAGTTTCAATTCATGCAATGGTCTTAGGGTTAGTTACTTGAGAATCACAAATAGTCCAAAAGCTCACATAACCATAAATGGTTGTGTGGATGCCATATTCTCTCATGTTACCATTCAGTCTCCTGGTGATAGTCCTAACACTGATGGAATTGACATTTCTGCTTCCAAAAATATCTTGATTAAAGATTCCAAAATAGCTGCTGGTAAACCAAGTTTTCATCTTATGTACTTATGAAATTTCGATAGAATTTTGAAAGAATTACTATATATATATATCTGCAACAGTGATTTATGTTGTCTTTCTAAACAGGTGATGACTGTATTGCAATCATAGGTGACTCCTCTTACATCAATGCCACTGGAATTGCTTGTGGACCAGGCCATGGAATAAGGTTTATATATCTTCAAATTAACACACTTAATATGGAAATTGTATATCTAAATATTTGATGAAATTATCTTCTGTTCAATAACAAACATGAAAATAATACATGAACGTGACATTGACCTATAAAATTTTTCCTTCATTTGTGTTATTTCTATCTTGACATGAACGAATTAATCAGCATTGGTAGCCTTGGTGGAAACAATGGCCATGACAAAGTGGAACAAGTTCATGTATATAATTGCAACTTCACGAAAACTACAAATGGAGCTAGAATCAAGACTTTTCCGGTATGTAATTAATTTTGAAATCAATGTTGAGATGTAGGGAACAAGTTGGATGAAATAGTTATATACTTTCCATTTTTTACAGGGTGGAGCAGGTTATGCCAAAGGAATCACTTTTGAGAAAATCAATTTAAAACAGGTTTACAACCCAATAATTATCGATCAACACTATAATAATATAATGGTAAGGTTCTTATCATAACTTGTGTGCTTCTACTGTTTATTTATTGGTTGTTAATAGTTAGTTTCTGAATTTGGCATAATTAGGGTGGAGGAGTAGTCCAAGTGAGTGACGTCACATTTCGTGGGATTCAGGGAACATCTGCAAATGCCCAAGCTATTAATTTAGCTTGTTGTTCACGAGGTTGCTTCAACATTGTATTGGATCACATCAAAATTGTCTCTTATCTACCAAGAAAATCAGCTTCTTGTTCTTGCACTAATGCCCATGGAAGAGCTACATTAACCTTTCCAAAATGTCCTTCCTTACTCAGATGAAATATATTTTAGATTACTTTTATTTTATTTTAACTTTTTTCATCATCCAAAAATGAGAAATAAAACCATTACAAAAATAAAGTAGGATATTTTTGTTGTAAGCAATTATTGAGAAATGAGAAGATAAATTTTGTGTTACCACAAAAATCCATTTCTGGGTGGAAAACAAAGTAATTTAATTCTTGGTGGATAATATTCCCAGTTATAAGATGGGGTACAACTGATATATTACAGCATTTACCCTTATAAATATATGAGAGATTTGGTAATTTATTTTAATAGAAAAGAAAACGTTTACATAAAAATTTTAGTAAATGTTTTTAAGAAAGTAATATTATAAAAATGTTATTAACATAAATATTTAACTAATGCTACTATGCAACTAATTTATTTTAAAATAAAAAATACATTTTTTCATACATTACTCAATAACTTTTGATTTAATAAATCGAAATTATGTTCTTTAATACCGATTTTGATTCATTGACATAATTTTTTTAGTTTTGAAAATATGAACATTAATATTTTACAACATTTAACTAATGCTACTATGCAACTAATTTGTTTTAAAACAAAAAATGCCTTTTCTAATCTAAATAACTTTTGATTTAATAAATCGAAATTATGTTCTTTAATACTAATTTTTGCCTTGACTTAAATTCAAAACATAAACGTTCCGAAGTTATAAAGGAAATATTTAGTTATACTAGTATAATTTAATATATTTAGTTAAATTTTAATATTTTTAAAAGTAATTTATGAACGAAACTATATTGAGCATGGTTATCTTGATTCATTGGCATTAAATGATGAATTTTCACAACCATTTTTATTTTATATTTGACATGGACAATATTATAAAAATAATAAATTAAATGTAAATTAGCTTAAAACTGTTTAGAAAAAGATTCAGTTTTTTAAACACAATTCATTGTTGTCAAAATCCATATTGTTTTAAGTTTATTTTATTAGTGGATAAATTTATATATTTGAATTTATATAGATTGGATAACTTTTTAGTTTTGAAAATATAAAATCAAGGTGTGCAGTAATTTAAATGTCAAGTCGACATAAGTTAAGATATATACCTATCTTAGGTTAGGCCCAACTTTAACTTGGATAAAATCTAAGTCAAGTTTACGTCAAACCCAAGTCAAGTTATGTCGAGCTAGAACAATGTCAATTTGGTCAAGTTAGATCGAGTATAGGTTTTAAGTCGAATTGGGTTCATATTGGACGAGTAGGGTCAGGTCATATCAGGCCAAGTTTATCAGAAGTTATGACAATTTGAGTCAACCAAAGCCATGTTGGTCTGATCCCAAGTCAAGTCACCTCAAGCTTAGGTTGAGTAGAGTCGCCCTGAGCCTAGGTTGAGTTAAGATGAAATGGGCGAGGTTATGCCAAGTTAAGTTGGGATAGTGTTGGGCCAAGAAATTGGGCCCATATTGAGTCAAGGCTTTGTTAAACTAAGTTGGATTAATCCAATGTCAAGTTAAGTTGAGTCAGTCTAGGTCTAGATTGTGTCAAGTCGGCTCAAGCCTTAGTCAAGTCGAGTCAAGGGGGGTCTTGAGGTTGATTAACATTTATCTAAGCTGGACAAGGCCCAAGTCGAGCTTCGCTAAGTAATTTACCTACGGACATTACATTAAAGTTTTTACGTAAGGATTAAATTTGCACATAACTACAAAATATTTTTTACTTTATTATTATTGTGAATATTAATATTATTATTTGAGTCAAAAGTAATATATTTTAAAGTACGAATGTCGATCCCACAAAGAATAGTTTTGCTTAAAAATCTCAGTTTCCACTACTCACTAAGCAAATAAATTTTTTTAGAATAATTTGATTTAAATTAACGAATATCAAAAGTGGTTTTAAAATATCTAGAAGAACTATAGCATTGAACTTCATCTATCTCCCTCATTCATATTTTGGACTTGATAAAAACATACATTATCCGTAACTACTCACAATTGATGCACATATAAAAATCATTCACACTGATTCTTCTGACATGAAATTCATAAGGAAATGTCTTAAACATTGATCCCTCAGCTATTTAGTAAATTATCCAGCATTAAGAACAGATGTTATACGCAATTATCCAGCATTAAGAACAGATGTTATACGCAATCAATACATCAAAACCTATCCCTAGTATTCCAATATATTGAGTATTTTTATCTAGGTCAGAAACTTAAAAGTACTTCCCAATTAAATTCAAGAATCAAAATCAAGACTTTATTGATCAGATAAAATCTAGCATTAAGCACAAAATAAAAATACTAATTGAGTAGAAACTTAATATTATATATAAAAAACACCAAAATATAAATGAGTTCAAAAGATAACATTCAATCCCAAAGATGAAGAATTAGCTACCCATGGTAGCCATTACAACCCAATGAAAGGAGGATTGCAAGAGAAGAAGAGAATTGAAGTTGTGCTTTCGTCCCTGTCGTCTGCCTCCGTTCCTCTAGGTCTTCATATCTCATAAAATCTAAAATTGTCCTTTTAAACTCATTTTCGGGCTTAGGTTAAGTGACTTTTCGGTTGGGCTTTTTTTTATTTTAAACTTTTTATTTCTTTCTTCATGAATCTTCCAATCTCTCATTTTCTTCATTCTTTTATACTTGAAATTTCACAACAATTGAGATTAAATGATTTCCTTTAACTCAGGACTCAAAACCTAATTTTAGATCCAAAAATTCTCAAATTGGGAGTAATTACTATTTTAAAGAACACTTAAATCCACAAGTACTCAAGCTTTCTCATGTATAAAAAATACTCAAAATTGACACTTATCACTTGGCCCTCGGGTGGAACAAAGAATGACCAAACCAAGTAAGGTTAAGTCGAGTTGAGCCTATGTTAAGTCAAGGCATCAGGCCTACATCGAGATAAACCATGTCAAACCAAGTTAGGTTGATCGATATCTTGTTGAGCTAAGTTGGCTTGGTCCCAAGTCAAATTGTGTCAGGACAAGCCCATGTTTAGCCAATTTGGGTTAGGCCCAACTCGGTTCGAATCTAGTCAGGACTAGGTCAATCTACTTCTAAGTTGAACTGAGTTTGACTAGGTCCAAGTTAAAACGAGCTCTAGTGGGATTAAGACTGATCTAGCCAACTCAAGTTGGGCCCATGTTGGTTAAGACATCAAATCTATAGTCAACCTAAGTTTGTTCAACACCTCATCAATTCGAGATACCTTAGAATGGGATTAAGTCGAATCCGTAGATAAATACAAAATATCTTTTACCTGATAAAAAAACAAAATATTTTTTTAAAATTTATATTATTGTTTATTATATTCTACTATTATTATTAACTTATTATTATTATTATAGAAAAATTAAGAGATCATAGTGGTCAAAAATTTCTGACTAACAAAATCCATCATTTTTTGTTAAGAGATAATAGGAGTCAAAGTTCTGACTAACAGTTAGAAAAATTAAGAGATCATAGGCTAAAATGGAAAAAAAATTATAGAAATTAAAAAAGAATAATTAAATGTTTTCACAGCAGTCAATGTTTTGACTAACAAATCTATTTGGTAAAATATGATTTTCTTTTAAAGAAACATTTATTCTCTGAAGTGTTAGTTTCTAACAAATTTTGCTATTTAAACCGAATAACCTATGCTTTCTCTCATTATATTCAGCTTACTCTTGATTAATCTTCTGAAGGATTAACAGTCACGAAGACACAAAAAAAATCTTGGCCTGTCAACTTTACTGTTCCTAAACATGCACAGACTAATCACTTGGGTTTTTATTCTTTGTTTTGTTTCACCATGTTTTTGTGCGAGGTTTATGGGATCTTCTAACACATACAATGTGATTGACTATGGTGCTAAGGGCGATGGTAAAACTGATGATTCCCAGGTATATTTTTTTGTTTCTCTTCTTTTTTAAGAGGAAGATTATTCTTTATATATTTCCTACTTTTTTGTACACATTTTATAGGTTTTGGCCAACTATGAACTTTCTTTTTGAATTGATAACAGGCATTTTTACGTGCATGGAAAGCGACGTGTTCAGCACAAGGGACATCAACTCTAGTTATACCATCACAAAAAGTATTCTTAGTGAAGAACAACATAATCCTGAATGGTCCTTGCAAAGCCACAAACATTACAATTCAGGTATAGCATGTGCGCAGATTTAAAGCAAAACACACCAATATAAAAAAATAAAAGTATCCTATTTTCCTACTTTTAGTAAAAAAAAATACAATGATATATATAGTCAGATATTGATTAATTTTTCCAGTAGGCATTTCTAAGATGTTAAAATAATTTAATATTAAACTTCCACTAAAATGATAATGTAATTTATAAAGATAAAATGATAAAATAATTAAACTATTTTGAAATTAAATTCCCAAAGAAACTAAACAGTTATTTTCATAGTATAACAATACTTTGAATAAATTAAAGTATAAAAATTCAAATAAAAATAAAATATCAGTTAATCTTTCAAAATCAAATATTATTAATTTCAAATAATTGAGTTGAATAGAGTGTATAGACTCACAACTTAAAATAACTCTCAATTCATAGAATAAATTAAATCATAGATATGCATATAAAATAGAACAATATTTTTAGTGGTATAAAAGTATATCAATGATAATAAATGCTAAAAAGAGTAATATTTTGTCCAAGAATTTTAATATTTTTCACTTAAGAAATTCTAATGATGTTAGAATTTCAAATATGAAGTAATTAATAATTAAATCATTTTAGTGATATCCCAAACACAATTTGTTTTTTATAATGTTAAGTTTATAAGAAAAAATTTGAACAATTTATAAAAGTTCATACAAAATATCTAAATTAAAAGCAGACTGATGAAATAAAATATTGTTTAAAAATTATTTAATTTTCTTTTCCAAGTAATTGAGTTCTATAGTACATAGCATAGAATACAAGAACCTATTACATATAGATTTTTCTTTTAACTAAATGAGTTTCTTTTTTCAATTTTTCTCGTTAATATTAAATATCAATATTATAAAAATTCAAGTAAAATTTTTTCAAGAATTTCTTACATTAAATTAAATATATTCCTTATTTTGTTTATTATTTTTCCCTCCCTTGCAGCTTCAAGGAAAAATAGTGTTACCAACCCAGAATGCATGGCTAGGTGATGATAAATCTAGGATAATTTTGATCACAGACGTGAATGGTCTCACAATTGATGGAACTGGAGGATTAATTGATGGCTCGGGTTCTTCTTGGTGGCCATGCAAAAGCTGTCCACGACCAGCGGTTAGATGATCATTCACTTTATATTTCCATAATTGTTTTGTTTTATACTGATACTGATATTAGTATTAATTTTTTGATTTTAAATTTCTATTAGGTTATTGTTTGTGAAAGTGGATTATTTAATTGTTTGTAATTTGGATGGTGCAGGTCCTTAGTTTCAATGCATGCAAGGGTCTTAGGGTTAGTTACTTGAGTATCACAAATAGTCCAAAAGCTCACATAACCATAAATGATTGTGAGGATGCCATATTCTCTCATATTACCGTTCAATCTCCTGGTGATAGTCCTAACACTGATGGAATTGACATTTCTGCTTCCAAAAATATCTTCATAAAAGATTCCAAAATAGCTGCTGGTAAACCAAGTATTCATCTTATTACTTATGAAATTTCAATAGAATTTTAAAAGAATTACTATATATATCTGCAACAGTGATTTATGTTGTCTTTCTAAACAGGTGATGACTGTATTGCAATCATAGGTGACTCCTCTTACATCAATGCCACTGGAATTGCTTGTGGACCAGGCCATGGAATAAGGTTTATATATCTTCAAATTAACACACTTAATATGGAAATTGTATATCTAAATATTTGATGAAATTATCTTCTGTTCAATAACAAACATGAAAATAATGTATGAACGTGACATTGACCTATAAATTTTTTCCTTACATTTGTGTTATTTCTATCTTGACATGAACGAATTAATCAGCATTGGTAGCCTGGGTAGAAACGATGGTCATGACAAAGTGGAACAAGTTTATGTATATAATTGCAGCTTCACGAAAACTACAAATGGAGCAAGAATCAAGACACTTCAGGTATTTAAGGGGGACAGTAAAATTTTTCTTCAACTCAAACCATGTTATCATGTATGTAGATCTGTTTCTGTTTCTATTTTTTGTGTACTTTTCTTTCTGGATGTTGATTTTGTTTTTTTATCAAGTAACTCCAGGATCTTGGGTCTCATATGTTGAGTAGAGTGTCCTATTGTTTGATTTTATGTGTTGGTAGTTGTGTGACGCTTTTCTTAATTAGAGTATGTTATTCAAAGGTTGGAACAATCCTTTAAGTGTTTCTTTTATTTTATTTATTTATTGCTCTTAAAGAAAAGAAAAAACCATGTTATTATGTCTTCTGATAAAAGAGTAATGATTCAGATGAATAATGTAACAGAATGTTTGGTATATTGTCAATTTTTTTACAGGGTGGACCAGGTTATGCCAGAAGCATCACTTATGAGAAAATTACGTTAACAGAGACTTACAACCCAATAATTATAGATGGAAGCTATTATGATTTAACGGTATCCACTTAACTTTGCTTGTATATTATATCCTGTGATTTCAACTTGCTTCTGGTGTTCACTGCATATAAATGCTGCGTTGAATTTGGCATAATTAGGGTGGAGAAGGAGTTGAAGTGAGTGGGGTGACATTTCGAGGGTTTCAAGGAACATCTGCAGATGACAAAGCTATTACCTTAGCTTGCGGTTCACAAGGTTGTTCCAACATTGTGTTGGATCAAGTTAGCATTACATCTTCTGTACCGGCAAAACCAGCTTCTTGTTCTTGTACTAATGCACATGGAACAGCTACATCCACAGTTCCAAATTGTGCTTCCTTAAAAAAGTGAAATAACTGTTACCCTCATACATGTATACGCAAAATGATGTATCAAGAATAAGAGCTTTTTTTTTTTTTTTTTTTTTCCCTATTGAACAATAAGAGTTTTTGTAAACGAATAATACAAGTTTTCTTGATGAATATTATTGTCATTACAAGAAATTGCTGAAATAGGATGATAAATTTACTTATCCAAATAGTATCGGCCCAAGTGATGGATAAGGTACAGTAAACATTAATAACTTCGATTTGACCTAAGCAGAAACTGTTACAAAATTAAGAAAATAAAAATAAAAGAAAAAGTAGTAGTTTTGTCGGCCAAGCTCACGCTCAAGGATAATTTTTATTAAAAAAATTTAGGTTTGGTACACTTAGTCGATGCTAATCATGCGTCGACCTAGTCGATACAGGTAAGTAATTTCTTTTCTTTAATTTTAATTTATACTGTGTTGGTGTAGCCGATACAAATTAAAAATTTTGTTTTTAAATTTATTCAATCTGACCTGTTATATAAAATTAAAAATAATATATAAAAATTAGAGAAAAAAATTATTATTATTAATAATATCAATCTTAAAAAAAGTAAATGAGCTGAGAAAAATAAATAAAAGAATAAAATTTTATAATAAGTGTTAAAGTTGAATTGGATTAAAAAGAATTAAAGTTTTTAAGTATAATATGAAATAAGAAGTATTAATATTACGTTACAAAAATATAAATTAAAAGAAAAAATAAAACTGATGTAATTTTGTAATAAAAAAATTTAAGAAAATAATTATGAAATTTATCGTTAGAAACTTAAGAAAAAGTTAATGATATTATATATTTGTTGAGTATTTTGCTATATAAAAGGTCTAATAGAGAAATATGAAGGTATTAAAAAATTGAGAATAAGATAGAAGTAATGTTATAAAGAAATAAGAAGTGAAAGATTGTTATTATTATTTATTATTAATTTCACGAGGACAAAAGTTAAAAACAAAATATTTTATCATAACTTTTAAAACTAAATTGAATGAACATTAATAGAAGTTTTGGTATAATTAAATAGGAACTTGAAACTTATAGAAATTTAAAGTAAAAAATAAATATAAGTAAAATAACACTAATACAAAAAACATATTTTACGATAGAATATAATTTGGTTAAAAAATAATTGACGTAAACAAATATGCGGTGACATTTTTGTAAATATTTAAAGAGATATTACGTCGGTTCATACAAACCCGATGTAATATATTATATTTTACATCGGTTCCACAAATAACCGACATATAAAAAAATTGAAAAACAAAAATTTTAAATTTGAAAATTTTGAAACGACAATAGAGATACTATGTCAATTGGGAGATCCCAACCGGCGTAGCATCTCCCTCGGAACGCGCAAGTGAATTTTGAAAAATAAATAGATAAAATTTGGACAAATACTATGTTGGTTGGTACACAACAAAAAAATTGTGTTTTAGCGACCACTGAAATTGATCGTTAAATAACGAAAAGCGGTCACTAAATATGGTAATCACCGAAATAACGATAAAAAATGAGTAGTGACAAAAACCTAGTCGCTAATATTTAGAGATCCATTTTTTAGGTGGTCACAATTTAGGGACTAAATATGTGGTCGTAAAAACGGTTGCAGAATGTTTGGTCCCAAACGTTTCTTGAAGACCAATTTAGCCACCGAAAACTTATGAAATATTGGTCGCTAAATTGGTGGCTAAAATAAAATAAAAGTTGATGGCTAAAATAAAATAATTATTAGTGGCTTAAATGAAATAAATTTATGTGGCTAAATTGGTAGCTAAATTGAAAGGAATTTTGGTGGCTAAAGCGGTGACTAAACAAAAATATTTATCAGTAGTTAATTCGGGGACGAAAGAAAAATAAATTTCAATGACTAAATCGGTGGCTAAAATTAAAGAAATTTCAGTGTCTAAATTGGTGGCTAAATATCACCTATTTTTACATATTATTTTCGCCTGTTTACAAACAATTTTCAAACCTGTTCATAAATACTCAAATTTTAATTATGTTAATGAATAATGAACTTCAACACATAACATAAAAAATAGTAGCGTAAGTATATTACATAATGAAAAGTATTTAAAGCAAATTAAAGAGTCCAATGTATTATAGAATTCATCATATAATTAATCCTCATCTACACCATCATCTCTAATGTGGTCTTCTCTATGATGTCCATCGGAAGTAGGATTTGAAAGACCTGACATCAAATTATTCACTTGAATGTGCTGGAAGATGAGTTTCATCTGCTCTTGATTTGTTATCACTTGCTCTACCTTTTCTTCAAGTGTTCGCTCCTTGGCATGCTTTGCCATAAGTTCAGCATTTAACTTTTGAATAGTCTCACGCATTTCTTCTATTTTATGGACTACTAAAGGTTGATTTGTAGTAGAGTCAACACTCTTGGAAGAAGTAAACCTTTTGCTCAATGCATCAAGCCCATACACATTTTCTTTTTTAGTTCCACCTCTAACAGCATTAAAGTATATTTCATTGTCATCAATGGAGGCAACAGGAGATTTTTGGGAAGATAAGTCTTCACCCATTAGATGTTGTTGGGCTTCTTCCTAGCGCTTCTTATATTTCTCCTGAAAATTAAGTCAAATGTCATTACTGTGAAGAAGACATATAATAAACATTAAACTATAACTCATTTTAAGCGTACCACAAGCTCACAGGTCTTATCATTAACCCATTGTCCAGTCTTTAATTTTTTTGTTTTCTCTACAATCTCCCAAGCAGTTGGTTGTCATTCAAGCTCCTTAGTCTACATAAGTTTAATGAAAGATAAGATTAAATGTCTAAGTTCAATATATCATATTTAAATTAAATATATAAAAATATAACAAAAATAAGATTACCATTTGGTCAAAGTGAGCTGTAGTAGATATTGAACCACCACAGTAGGTTGAGGCTCCCTTATCAACAATTCGATTTGCCTTGGCAATGACACTCTTGTTTTGAAATTTCGTGGAATTCCAATATTGGTTCAAGGTTTCTTGAATAAGTGGTGGAATCCATGTCCCCCTATCTTGACCATTTCTAACACTGTTCATTACATTTTTTAAGATGCGGAAACCTGTTGTCTCAAAAAATGGACCATTTTGTGGTATAAATCTATGTTCATATATATTGTCAAAATGATATACAGATATAGGAACATATTAAACAATAATAAATAAATTAAAATATACTTACTCTCCTTTTTCTGTATGAAGCCATGGCCTTTGATAAGCTACATTGGCAGAGTCATACTCAGGTGTTAAACATCCTTGTATTAGTAAAGGTTGATTCATAGTTGGCTCTGTAGAAAAGTTAGTAGGAGTTGATTATCCTACATTATGTTTAGCATGTTCTTCATGAAGTGGAGGAAGTGAGGGTCCTTCATAGATATGATGTGTAGACTCTATGGTTGTTGGAAGAGCAGATGAAGAGGGTTAGTTAGTGTTGGGTGAAGATCTATCATAAACACGAACACCTCGACTACCACGATTAGGTGGTGTATGACCACCACCTCTACCCTATGGTGTCATCTGCAAGTGAAACATATTGCATATATAACATGTAACACAATAATCAAAGTGGTTAAATCAATTTTAAATAAATAAAGTAATCATGATCAAAAGACTTAAACTTGATTATGTTTTCTAGAACCATATACGTCAATTATTTTGCCTCTCATTCACTACAATTATTACAAATGACAATAAAATCAATAAAATTAATGTAAAACATAATTTAAAGAAGGTATATAATTAATTAAGAAAATATATATATCTCTAGATGACGCAACAAGAGTAACAAAACTAAAAGTAGTTGTACCAGCACTACAACCAATAAAGCCACACTTGCTCCAATTATGGGATACTAAACAATGGCACAGTAATATTTTTCCCAACTACAAATAAAAGATGATAAAATTTATCTGTTTGAAATCAATGAAGTACTAATACTTACGTCGTCTCACATAATTTTTTTATATGAGCAATAATAAACTAAGGTAATAAGGTCACCCCAACCTATATCCATGCAATTCAAAACATAAAAAATAGCAAAGTTATATCAAATGTAAAAGGTATACACCCTACTCTATACAAAAAGGAGTCCCATAATCCAAAGACAAAAAACCATTAATCCTGAAGAATGTAAAAACGTTTGCAATTACATGGGGAATAACAAAACTAAGAACAAAGACACATTTAGTACGTATACACCAGAAAATAATGCTATAGCATCTTAGTTCCTTCCACCACAATTTCAGCTCACAGATAAGGAATGTTGTCAAACCATACCCTACACCAGAAAATGTAAATCCTATACAAGTTCGATGAATATCACAATAACATAGTGATCATATACTAATAATTAAAAAAAATCATATTAATTTGGACTCCATGATAAAATCAATAAATATAAAAAAGTCATACTAGTTTTTTTTTTCTTTTTAACTTATCTTAATCAAATTGTTTCAATTAACAAAGTAAAAGAAAAAAATGGATCCAAACCCCAACATATTTGTTTTTCTTGAACCTTATTATATTTGTTCTTTGAATTTATTTTGTTGAATGGAAATGACACATGCTTACAATCGTTAAATGAAAACAATACAATAGTTATTATGGATTATAGACTTTGAAGTGTTCTCATTCGTTTATAAATAAGGAATGAAGAAATTTGAAGAATGGATCGTTGTAGGTGACATAAATTGTCTCGTGGTGAGTGTCCAATAGACCAAATCAAAATTCAATCGTCGGGCTTGGGTTCATATGCTTTTAAGTAGAAAGAGTTGCACCCTGACAATAATTATAATTTTTGACCTAGTGGTAAGAGCTCGATCCAACATGAATCTCCACTTAGAAACTTTTATTTAGGTAAAATTTAGATTGCATGTAGTTTAAAAGTAGAAAAGGAATAAGATTTCGATAATATGTAGTTTAATAGTGATAAGATTTGTACTAACATCATACACTAGTCTATGATGCTTAGGTAGACATAGACAGGACGACGATTTAGATTTACGGAAAGAACAACCCATTTATTTACTAAGAAAATGTACAATTGTATCATATAAGAACTTTTTGGGCTTTAGCCGATCTGTGAGTCTAAAAGGATTAATGGAAAGAAAATTTCATTTTTTTTACCAACAACATGTTCGACTATACCATTTACTAATATTTGAACATCAAGTTGACATAGGTAATGATAAGTCTAAAATAAGTAAACAACATTAGAATTTGTGACATTGAATGAAGTTTTATCCCTTGCACCAACTCTTACATACCTTCCATTTTTCTTAGGATATGAGGTAAAAGGAGATCCTAATTTAGGAAATTTAAGAAGATTCCTCTTTACTAAAGTCTTAGTTCGAGTTCTTGGAATGGTGGTTGCTTCTGCCTCTGTCTTCTGGGTTGTTGTTATGGTTGGTGCTGGGGATACTGGTGGATTTCCTGCTGGAGTTGTTGCTCCAGGGTTGTTGCTGCTGGGCTTGTTGTTGGAGGAGTGGCCATGTCATTTGAGGTTCCAAATATTCGTTTATCCTCCACCAATTTCCTAAGCTCAATGATCTCCCTCTAAATCTCCCTAATATTATCCTCTTGCACTAGGATAATATGACGCAATTTTAAAAGGTCTAGACGATCTTTATGCACATGATGGTGGTCTTTTTTTTTATTTTCATTTGGTTTACCACCACCACCTTCTAAAGCTTCTTTGACAATGTCATATTCAAGCTCTTCATTTGACACTAACAGTTCAGCAACGACCTGCTCATGGTAAAAATTAGCACACATACAAAAATAATGTGAACAGGATTACACCTCAATATTACACTTAAAACACTTACCAAATTAGAAGTGAATGCTGATCGAATTTGTTATCCGCAATCTTCATATCCTTCCAATAAAGAATACAGGGAAATTTACCCCTCATTTCCCCCTCATTTATGTCATTGTCACCTTAAGAAACACCACTGGATACCCTTTCTGTAATGATGGGACACATTCGTTCAAGTTTTGGTGACTAAACACATGAACACATGAACAAATGAACATAACTAACATGTGTCGCCAAAACTATAACTAAGGTGTCCCCTCATTAATGATGGGATAACCAGTGATGTTTTGTAAAATAATACACGTCTGTTCCTCAGTCACCAAAACTTGTACTGATGTGTCCCCTCGTTAATACATGGGTAACCACTGAAATTCTATAAACTCATAACCACTTATTGTTTTACAGAACATTTGTGGTTACCCCTTCGTTAAGAAGGGTACATCTTAGTTCATGTTATGGCGACTCAACACAAACGTGTTCATCAGTTGCCAAAACAAACAGATTCAACCCTTACAAACCTGAAACACTTACAAGAAACATTTTTTTCTACACCAAGAACCAAAAAAGATCATGTAAATGACATAAAAGAACAAACTTTACTTCAACAACCAACGGAAATCAAACTAAAAACGCAAAAACCTTTTCAGATCCAGCACTGACCAAGAACAGAATAGTTAAACGACCAAAAAGACTTCTTTTTCCATCAAAAATCGCATAAAAACCCAAACTTTACACGAAAATCATTCGACAAACAAAAAAAAAGCATCCTTTTGCATGAAAAATACTTAAAAGGGCAACCTTTACACGCTTTTTCAACATAAATGAAATAAAAAATCAACCTTTTGTTGACGAACCCTTGAGGTGGACGAAGAGCCCAGAGATGAAGAGAGACCTTGAGAGCGTAGAGACGAAGAGACGTAGACAGAGCGAGAGAGCCAGAGAGTGGACGAAGAGAGAGCGAAAGAGCCAGACAATGAACAAGAGAGTGAGAGTGAAAGTGCAGAACGACCTTGAGAGCGAGAGTGAGAGAGTGAAGAGTGAGAGAGTGAGAGGGTGAGAAAGTTTCCTAGGCACGAATGACTTTTGGAATTCAGAACGCTGCTACTCAAAATGTCTCTGCCACGTAAGATTGAATCACCAAAATACCCTAGTGTCAAATGGGAGTAACCAATTGTCTTCTTTTATTGTATTCGTTGTAATTGATAACAAAACCGAAACATTAGTTATTTCAATATGTTAACATTCTTAATCTAAATTTCGTAAAAAAGTTAAAGAAAAAAAATCCAATCAATACTAGAAATAGTATAATAAATAATTATTTCAATAAAATTGAAATAAATAACCATAGATAAATATATATTATGATTAATAAAAAATATATTAAAATATGATAGGTAATCATAGAAAAAAAATTTAATAAGTTACAAATTAGAAATTAGAAGCTAGATGTAGTTGATAATTTATATGTTAGAAACTCCTGAAATAAATTATTTTAAACTCAAATAAATTAATTAAATAAGTTAGTAACTAGCTTATTAATGATCTTAAGTCTTATTAATGATATTAATAGATTATTAATGATATTGACCTTTTAAATGACAAGTAACGTTTTATAACGTACTGATAATTTGTAGATGGGAATAGCTTTAAAAGAACACACGTTTTTATTTAAGATTTATTGTCTATTTTCTTTTTCCTCCTTAATTACTTATCTCTGATTATTAATGATATACAAGCCTGCTATATATACACATCTGCTTCACAGAACACAAATCACTGTAGTCATCTCTTCAAGTGTTAATCTTCCAAAGAAAAAAAAAAAAAAAAAAAAAAAGAGAGAGACAAATATTTTCCTACGTAAAACATGCAAAGCATAATCACTTGCGCTTTGATTCTTGTTTTAATTGCACCATGTTTTGCAAGCCATGACACAGTTTATAGTGTGATGGATTTTGGTGCCGTGGGAGATGGCAAAACAGATGATTCACAAGTAAGTCTGTTTCTGTTTTGTTTCTCTTATTTATAATTTTAAAGCATATATAATTGTAGTTTTATTTACGTAATTTTGATTTACTGTAGCAATTGATTTGCCTATATATATAATAAGATATTTGTGTTTTAAATTGGTGTTAGCCATTTTTGAAAGCATGGGGAAGTACGTGTGGAGCAAAAGGGACACCAACCCTGGTTATTCCACAAAACTATGTATTCTTGTTGTCTGCCCTGTTACTAAACGGTCCTTGCCAAGCCACCACTATTCTAATTAAGGTATTTCCATTGTTACTTTAAAATCATAAGACTTTTTTGTAATTTTTATTTTAAATAATTCTTTCACATAATTTCTTTTTTCATCTTTAAGTCCATTTAGACAATTTCTTTTTTCATCTTAAGTCCATTTAGACAATGTCGATAAAATAAATTCACTTAAATAATTATTAAGTATCTACATGTGAGTTTAAGTCTCCCATTAAATATAAATGATAAAGTTGAGCAAGAAAGAAGATTCACAAACCCAATACCTTAAGAATTTGGAATGTAGGTGGCATCAATTTCTTTTGCGGGTCTGACTCATGTCTTATTTTATTTGATCTTTCGGGTGCTTCTCGCTCGGTTTATCCAACAAATAGTATCAGTGTTAATGATTTGTATCAAAAGTCTTCCTGGCGAGGTTTCAGGCAAGCTATCCTGTTAATGAAATGGCAGTACAAGTGAGGGTCATTTGTAAGTGAGGTATTTGTATTTAAAAATGTTTTCGTTCAAGGAGACTGTAAAAAGTTGAACAAAATATAAGAAAGAAGACCTACAAACCCAATGCTTAAGGTTTTGGCTTAAAGTTGTCGTCAATTTCTTGGGTGGGTCTAGTTCAGGTCTCATTCTTGTTTGTCTTCTTTGATGTTTCCCTTCTCAGAATTTTCCTAACAATAACATCACTACGACAAAAGTTATTTAAAAATCAATTTTTAGCTATCAAATAAAATTATTGCTAATTATGACTAAAATAATCACCAAATTCGGTTTTGGTTATTAAATAACTACAAAATAAAAGTAATGATTGAATTTAGTGACCAATTAAGTCAAGATAATTTGTATCTAATATTAGCTATCAAAGTTTTAGCCACTTATACTATTAGATTCTATATTAGTCTCTAACTTAATTAGATACCTATTTATAGAATCTAATCTAATGCAGTGACTAAAATCTTGATAATGTTACATATCAATTATCATGACTTAATTGGTCACTAAACTGAATCATTAATTTTATTTTGTAATTATTTAGGACCCAAAACTTAATTTTGTGATTATTTTCATCACAATTAGTAACTATTTTAGTTGATAACTAAAAATTTGACTCTAAATAACTTTTTTCTTGTAGTGTAAAGAAAGAATGTATATTCAAATTGTCCATGGTTTCAACTTGTAAATGATACGAGATTATCACGAGTATCATTTTTTTTTTTTTTTTGTCAGTTTTCTTAAGGGTAATTTTGTTAATACCAAATTTTTGTAATTTAATATATACAAACGTTGCAAGTTTTGTACTTTATTCCTTAACTGTTACATAAATAAAAATTCATTTGTAGACTATGGGTATTTATTACAAGTTTATGTTATATAATTTAGTTTATGAATTTTATAATCATTTTGTCTTTTCATTATGAATTTCAACAGTAAAGCAACTGCAAACTCTATACTAAACCTAATTTTGTTATCAAGTCAATGGAAAGAAAAAGAAACAAAAAATAAAACTCATGATTTTTGTATTTTTCCACTTTCTTTGCTTAATTTCCTCACTCTTCTTGCAGCTTGAAGGGAAAATAGTTGCACCTACCAAGTCTGCATGGGCATATAATAAGAATAAGAATCATTTGATTTCCATCAGAAACGTAGAGAATCTCACAGTGAATGGAAGTGGAGGATTAATCGATGGCTTGGGTTCTTCTTGGTGGCCATGCAAATCTTGTCCAAGACCAGCAGTTACAACACTCTTAAAACTTTCTTTTCCCATAAACCCACATATCAAATAATTCACACTGATTTTTCATGTGGATGATGATGATGCAGGTCCTCATTTTCGAAGCATGCAAGCATCTTACTGTTCATGACTTGAGCATCGTTGAAAGTCCAAAATCTCACATACACGTGCATGGTTGTGAGGATGCTACATTCTCTCATATGAATATAACTGCTCCTGGCAATAGTCCTAACACTGATGGAATTGACGTTACTTTTTCCAAAAATATCTTGATTGAGGATTCCACTATACAAAGTGGTAAACCAAAGTTCTCATTGAAAAATATCAATTTTCAATCCACTGGTTTAAAATAATTGTTATATTTGCAATTTTAACTTGTGTTGTCTTTCCAACCAGGTGATGATTGTATTGCTATTAGTGGTGGCTCCTCTTATGTCAATGTTACTGGGATTGCTTGTGGACCAGGCCATGGAATAAGGTTATATATGCATATCCTCAAATTAATGCACTTATTATTATGAAAACATTTAATAGCTAAATTTGTGTGGAAGTATATTACCAAAAAGCACGAAAGAGGTGCATTTTTTTCGTTTATTACGAAATTGGTCTAATTTTTTTTTTTATAAAAATGGATAATTCATGTCACGAAGCACGATTTCAACTGAAGAAGTTGTGTCACGTTAACACGACTTTAATGAAAACTTGAAGTCGTATCAGTGTAAAAAATAAGATTGAAATTGATCATGTCAACATGACATGACTTCAGTGGAATTTTTTTTAATGAAGTCGTGCCAAGTTTGTACGACTTCAGTTTTATTTTTTACACTGAATTCATGTCATATTGACAATGAGTTCAGTTCATTTTTTTCATTATAAGTTTGTCTAAAGTCGTATCATGATGACACGATTTCTTCAATTGAAGTCATGCCTTCGTAACATGACTTACCCATTTTTATAAAAAAAAATAAAAATTACCTGTTTTGTAGAAAATGAAAAACAATACACCTCTTTCGTGTTTTTGCCAAGCATATCACTCACTTGCACATTACATCAAACTATAAAATGATTTGAAAAATAATACACCTCTTTCGTGTTTTTGCCAAGCGTATCACTCACTTGCACATTACATCAAACTATAAAATGATTGATCCTTTCTATTAACAACATCTTTTGTTATTAGTAACTTTACCATGAATTAACATGAATGAATTAATCAGCATTGGAAGCCTAGGTAAAAGGAATGATACAGTGGTAGAAGTGCATGTACGAAATTGCAGCTTGACAAACACTAAATATGGAGCAAGAATCAAGACATTTCCGGTAAGTAATATATGTTAGGGTTGAAATTTCTTTGCATCCTATAACTATTCTATGCAATCGAAAATGGGAGGTCATAGAAACATGAATGCTTAGTTGTTGTGGTATTTTGCTTAATGAAGTGGTAACTTAGGGTTTTAACACTTTCTGGATCAACAGGCTTTGAGAAGTCATCCTCTTTTATAACACCAATTTGATAATGAAAGTCCAAATCACTTCTTTGACCTTAGCTTCATGAGTACAATGAAAAAAATTTCCAATTTTTTGCAGGTTGGAATTGGTTCTGCAAGGCAAATCACATTTGAGGAAATAACGTTAGTAAACACACGCTACCCAGTATTTATTGATCAAAACTATGGCAGTGAAACGGTATTCACTTAACTTTACCTTATTCATATTATATCTCGTGATTTCAACTTCCTTTGTTCATTTTTTTTTTCTTTTTCTATAAAAAAAAAAAAAACTTGTATATAGTTAAAGTTTGATTTTGAATTTGGTGTACAAAATAGAGTGCAGGAGTAGAAGTAAATGGGGTGACATTCCGAGGATTTCAAGGAACATCCTTTGATGGC
>Ga0209489_102864_pt1 | contig 34460 bp, 23 predicted proteins | sample SiratrowhiteBW_FD_187527 | JGI IMG/M metagenome (GOLD analysis project Ga0209489, IMG submission 187527) | Root nodule microbial communities of legume samples collected from California, USA - Siratro white BW (SPAdes) (version 2) | ecosystem: Host-associated > Plants > Roots > Nodule | place...
ATATATATATATATATATATATATATATATATATATATATATATATATATATATATATATATATTGTTCAAAATACATACAATTGTGTTTGAATTTTTTTTATAAATAAGTGATATTTAGTTTTTCCGATATGCAAAATGAAAATGTAAATATATAATTAAAAATTAGTGAGTTAATAACTTTTAAATGCACAAATACAGACGGGACTTTTTTTTAAATTTTAAATTTTATTCAAAAAAACTATCCGTAATAAAATAAAATATCTGTGAAATAAAGAAAAATTACTTATAATCTGTATAAATTATTTGATAATTTTTATTAGTATCATATTTTAATTGAATAATTTTATATTTTAATAAATAAAATAATTTGTTTATTTATTTAATAAAATAAACAATTGAATACTTTTTTCAAAATAATAATTATATAATTTTTTAATACTGTCTTTACAGGATTAGTTATTTTACCTCCCATCAAAATGTAAAAACCGCAAATTCGAACCCCCTGGGCACCATTCTTCCTAATATTCACGCACTTCTCACAAATAATAATATATTCCCAGCAAAGGATCATTCTACCTTTGAAAAAACAACAGAAAGCGTCTAGAAGCATGGTTTTGGTTTGATTAATGGTGAAATACTATTATCCTATAAAGGCATGAATAAAATAAAGAAAATGACCACTGAGAAAAAAAAGGAGACACATATGGTTATAGACACATAATAATTTTAATTCTTTTATAGATGTGCAGGAAGAAGCAATTTATATTAAAGGGTTGACATGTGATAGTAAAACTTCCTCCAAATACTGATAAATTTCCACCAAAGCAAACTGTCGAAGGTAAATCAATTTTCTGGTGTGTCGCATAAGCTCTATAGATATGAAAAATTGAAATTGGTTCTTGGTATATTCAACCATATTATACACAATTTTAAACTCAAATTATTTTATTATCTAAATATAGGTCGATATTATCGTTACTTAACTCATATTTTGCAAGTAGCTATTGGATTATGTGATTGACAACTGTACTTTTAAGGATTTTTTTTTATAGTTTTAGAAACTAATGTAAAATGTTACACACTTAAAAATAAAAGGATTTTTTAGGCTCAAATTATGAGAATATAACTGTAAGCTCATTGCCTGACAGAAGAAATATAGATTTGTTTTGAAGTTATTACAAGGTGTAATGTTTTAATAACTATATTATCAACATCAAATGTGGTAAAAGTATGCTAAATTCTGAGTACCCAAAACATATATCACCATTACAATAATGAGGCCAGTTTCTCACTAAATTCATAGAACACAAAAGGATATATCGCCTATCCAAAAAATAAATGCAACTTTTAAGACAGTTTATCTTGCTTCTCGAAGAAGCCTCTAGCATTCAAGTAGTTCATAGAAATATTAACAAATAGGGTTTGATGAAAAACGCCATGTAGATTCTATTCTAGAAGTTGTTGAACATAAACAAGGAAATACTAAGATGGCAACACAAGGAACAATGAAAAATTGCCCCTGACGAGGACTTAAACCAAATTTAATTGGCCCTTAGTTGTGGATTTGTGATGATTTACTGATAGATAAAATAGGTAGAGTGTGATCAGGTGTTGCTCTTCAACATGAGAAACATAGAACCCTTCCGCTGAAACCTTACTTTGAATTTGATGACCACATACCGTGTCGCTTGAAGAATTCTCTAAATCCATAAGCACTTAAATCGTAGTTGAACTGCAAGTGCATAAAATTAAATTGAAATTGGATAAAATATTACAACATCTCCCAGATGCAAGTGAGTATACGTCAGGCAAGTACAAAAAATTTTGATAAGTTTTCTAGTGACTTAACGGTAGATTACTAGTCTTACTACGTATGCATACACTCATCATACTTATTTTTCTGAGAGGAGTTAAAAATTCAAAATAATAATAATCAGTAATAGATATCAGTTAGCCTGAAAAAGGATTCTCAAGGTTCTAGACTTAATGAGAACAAAAACAACTTACTGGCAAGACTTTCACACTGTATTTAGTAATATTAGGTTCAGCTACCTTTCCCTGTTTGTCTGCCTGTATAAAAGAACACAAGTCTCAATTACAAAAGGATTTACATGGAGTGGTAGTCACTGAACAGATTAACCTATGAATAGAAACCAGATTACAGCTGCAGAATACATCTTTTCTGATCAACCATTCCATTAAAAGAAAAATTTATATAACTTATCCCGTAGGAAATTTATGCAGTGAAGTGGTGAGACAATCATGAACAGGTAAGGAACACCATACTTGTGTTGGGCTGTGAAATATTTCAATGAATGGATACTCCTTCTTTTGCCGAGTTATACAAAACCCAGGATATTTCGGACATTCAACCTGCAAAGCACCAGAACAAAACATTTCACCAATGCACACTAACATGCTACAGAGTGCACAGAAAATACATAGGCCAAACTCAAGAAAATAATAATAATCACGCAAATAAAATACAGAGAAAGGAAAACTGACGAGATGAACTATCATGTGTGAGTATTATGTGTTTGTGTTTTTGTGATTCTAGTTCAATCTAATGAGACAGGTGCTATGCTGCATCATGAGAGATCTTATTGATTCTATTGCCAACAATTGCACGAGCACATTAATTATGAAAAGTAACTTACACGCATAAATTTTACATGAGGATAAAACTCAGCAGCAGCTTCTTCCAATACTTTGTCAAGATGTCGTGTGTAATTCCCCCTGCATTATCAAATAACTAGTCGTTATTAGTTATTATTAAATCTTTTCACTTTCTTTTCCATTAAAACTAAAGTCAAGTTCAAATAGGGAAACCGAATAAGAATTCAGAAGCTAAGCCCAGATGACCTGATAGTAAATGCAACAACTACAGGAAAACCTTCATGAAGAAGTGTGACAAACTCACGCTCAGAGGTAAAATGAATAACCCTGGATGGTCCAAGATCCTTCGGATAGCCAGTATAGTACCTTAAGTTATCACAAAAATTCCAAGAAAATTAACACCTTACAGTAGAAAGAGAATCAGATCAGGCAAAAATATCCCATGAAAAAGGCATTAAGAAAGTATGACATAACAACACAACTATTTCTGGAGATTATGCAAACAACCGTACCATAGTCAATCCCTACCGAACTTCATTAGTAATATATGAAGATTTGAAATTAGCTTCCAAAGATTTATTGACATGATTAGAAAAAAGATTAAATATATTTTTGGTATCTCAATATATTTACCAATCCAAGACTAAAAAGTACTTCATAAAGATTAAATAAAGAGACAAAAACGAATTTTTCAATAAGCCAACAGAAATTATTAAATGACCCAGTTATAGCACAAGGAGTGCTCACTTGGCAGAACGTGCAGATTACACCATAAAGAAATTAAAACAGAGTCATCCACTCTCAAAAAACCCATATAGAACTATATAATTCTCCTACCCAATACTTTTTTTCTACTACAATATGCACAACTTATCAGGCCCCAAGTTCCCGAAGATGATAATATTATATTTTTAAGATGATAAAACATGATTTCAAGATATGTTGAGTGAACAAAAATGTATTTTATTCTTGAAAATTTTATGAATCAAATTACTATAATACACTACACTATAAATATGATTAACAAAAACCTGTCATATACAGCAAGTTAACACGCAGTTAAGCATCATATGCACAAATTCATACTTGCAAGTTGAACGGAGATGACTGATCATCCGATCAAAAAATGATGGATCCTCCATTACACAGTGAATGCAACAGGCTAAACTGTTCAGTTCCTGCAAATAAATACCTGTTACAGACAGACTACATTAATTCCATGTACCCTCTCATCCACAGATAATAACTAACTAAAATCATTGGTAAAAATATTCATGCTTGAAGCTACAACACAAGCTCAGTTTTTTTTTTTTTTTTAACAGCACAACACAAGCTCAGGTAACCAATTCAGCACGCAAAAACTGTAAAAATGCACTATCAACCTCACTAAAACCTTTCTTCCTTAATTTCTAATATGACCACAACTCCTTATATACAAGAATTCAGTTGAATCATTTTATCGAACACCTAAGGGGCATTGCACGGAGTGTGTGAAACTCAAATATGAGAAAAAGTACGGAAAGAAAACAAAAAGCGAAATACAGAAACATGAATGAACTGAAAAAACTTCTAAGTTAATTAGAAATTTAAATTCTTGTACCCACTTGCGTCACTTTTCCACCACCCAAACAGGGAATTGAACTATAAAGTGACCCTGATGAAAAAGATTGTGCTTTGAGTTTTTATATATTTTGTTTTATGTTTTTATTGCAACAGAACTCAGCAAATGTTATTGGGCCCAAATGTAAAATTTGAAAGCTCTTTCCTCCTGCACATCCATACTTACTAACTGCACCTCCATAATTTTTATTCTTCCCTTCATAACGGAATCGACGGTTTCTGGATAATCGGAAGATGATTTATGTACCGCACTATTTGCAACAGTGCAGCCGCAAGGGTTTTTTTGTTCTCTATACATTCACACATACAAAACAAGAAGATCATTTGAAACAAGAAAGAGATGACACGAAAGATTTTAATTGCTCTTAAGTTCCTTATTGTTCATTTTGCACATTTTTTTTTAATTTTCACTAAAAAATAAAATATAAATTATGACAAAATTTTTAACTTAATTTTGATTAATTAAATACTAATTAGATTATCTAAAATTTTATACTTTTTTTCTCTGAACATTTGAATATTAATGTAGGTGGTAGATAATGGATGCATAAATTGTTATGTTTACCATTGATCTAATTTATTGAATTTGTATATCAATCTCAAATTCATCAATAAAAAGAATATCGCAAGAATCAATTTACGAATTCACAAATAAAAACATACTAACTTAGGTTGGGTATTTTAGCTTATTATAATTTACACAAATTCAATACAAACATCATTGGAAAAAAATATTGTAATTTGCATAAATCAAAGCATTATGACTTCTCATTATTCATAGTAAATGGGTAACAAAATTAATAAAAATGTTATCAAACTCCTACTTAGAAATATTTAATTAATTTAACATTTATGGAGAATATCCAAAGCTTCATTATGACTTTATGACATCTAACTAGTTTAATAAAAACTCAAACTTGAACAATTTTACACCTAATTAAAAGTATGTTCAACACTATTATGAGGTGTTCCACATGCTTCTCATGAGTTTTGGAGTAGATAATCTATAAAGACTACAACAAACTTGTCTAAAAATGAACGAAAAATCATATTCATATAATCTATGAACAAGGTTGAAACATTCATCACTCCAAACGACATTACCACTTCATAATCCTCATACCTGGATCTAAAGGTTGTTTTCTATACATCTTTAACATTTACCAAAATCTAATGATACTTAGATTTCAAATCTATCTTTGAAAACACCATTGTTCTATGCAACCGATTCATTAGATCATCAATCATTGATAATGATACTTATTTTTAATCGTAAGTCTATTTAATTGTCTGTAATCCACACACAACAAATACCCTTCAATTTTCTTCTTTACTAACAAAATTGGTGCCCCTCATGAAGACACACTTGGTCTGATAAATTGTTTTTCTAACACCTCTTAAACTTATTTTTTCAACTCCACTAACTCAGTCGATGCCATATGATAAGGTGTCACTAGCACTGATCCTGTCCTAAACATCATATCAACCAAAAACTCTACTTTCCTCTTAAGAGGTAATTTAGACTTTTCCACTAAAAAAGCTTTTATAAAATCCTTCACTATTGGAATATTATTCACCTGACTCTTAACTTCGATCTAAGTTAAAATCATGCAAAATCTAGCTCCATCTTTCAACACACTCTATACACTTATTGTCTAGACATCCACTTTAACCCTTTGGAATTTTGAAATACTACTTTTCGCTAACCATAATTTATAAGAATGTTATTCATAAATAACCAATCTATCACTAAGATCATATCTAACTCTTGTAAAGGTAAACAGATCAAGGCGAATTTGAATTTGTGCCCCTCTATCATAACAAGATACTCTGAACAAATAAAGGTGGTTAAAATCTTTCTAAATACTACTGTTGAAATTAGAAACTCAAATTGTAACTCTCTCATTGGTAGACCCAATTCATCTATAGACACATTTGACACTAAAGAGTTTTGTTTTAGAATAATACAACACTCTCAAACTTCTAGCAGTTATAGAACAAACTCCCTTCACGAAGTTACTTGACTTTAAGCATTTGTTCTTGCCAAAGCAAAAACTCTATTTGTCCTCTCTTGTTCAGGTAATGAATCCAATTTAATCTGAATTAAACCAACCACATCTAAACCATATTAGTTAATTTGGATTTTGAAACTTTATTTTTAAAATCAGCCAATTTAAAACAATGAAAAATAAAAGGTTTGTCAGATTTTATTCTCTCCTAAAAGAAAAGGAAGTCGTCTGTGTCTCCAGATTGGGCATATCTCGAACACCCCATACTGCATCGCTACCTCTCCTTTGCATCGCCGACCTCATTGAAATCCACATCAATGACACCATCTCCAAAAAATGATATTGATGGCTAAGTTGTTCGTGAAAGAGAACCTCCAAATGATGAGATGCGATTGGGTTAAACCAACGATTCATATTTTGACCTTCGGCGATTGCAGAAATATTTAGCAACGCAACTCAGGTAAATATATTCATATGTATTAAATTAAATAAATAGCATAAGGTTCTCATACAACCCCCTACCCTCCCCCGCAAAAAATAATAATAATAATAATAAGCCTTTAATGGCACTACCAAAACTGAGGCATCCCGTTCCTTAAATAATAAAATGTATAAGGCAAACACGAGCGTCCAGAATCATTAATTCTTTAGCAACCGATTAGCCAAATCACAGTAGGCAAATAAAGGACAGCAGAATATTCACCTCAACAAAGAGTTTGCTCCTCATTCCTTGTGTTTTCCCTGTCTTACATAACCAATTATCCCCCTTCCCAATTCCTTTATTCAGAAAGATCATTGTGATAACTAGAATCTAGCCGCTTTTTCATCTCTGGTTGCTTGCCCGGAGGACTTCCCATCCTTCTTTTGCGATTGTTCAACGAGGATGATGCATCATCAATCATCTCCCCTTCCTCTGCATTATCCTCATCCATCTCTTTCTGAAACTGCCCCTTTATGCTCATGTGTCTACCATCTCTTGTATCCTCATGGTTCTTGCCGTGATGATCTTCACCATCATGTTTGGACCAGTTCTGTCTTCTCTCGCGCTTATTTTTCTCATCCTCAACTGCCAATTCAACTCCATCTTCGAGCGCCCTCTCAATGAGATCATCCTCATCCATTACATCTTTCTTTAATGTCATTTCCCCTCGTTCCTTTCTCCTCTTCACCAACGCAGCCTTTAACTTATCTTTGTCAATCATCTTGATCGCTTCTTTGGGTGAATGACTTAGTGGGCCTTCACGACGCTCCAGATTTTGACCAACATTGCTGCCAGAATTGTATAATACTGATTCATCTCTCCTTCCTACTTCTGCACCCTCCTTAGTCCCAACCATCCTGTCTTGGTCTCCTGCAACTATTCGTTCAGAGCCAGATTTAGATCTATTTGACACTTCTCTCTTGTTATCTTTCTGAGTCAACTGCTCCGAATTCCGAGACTCCCTATTATCCAAGTCCATCTTGTGATCAGTAATGTCACTGCCCATTTCTGCACTTCCATCGTTGCTTTGGTTCTCAATTCCTCTTTGCGGCACCACAGTTCTTTCTACAGATGAGTGCTGGGGGGCTTGAGATGATATTTGCTTTGACGCTTGGTCCTCATTCACAGCAGGAGCCTTTGTAGCAGATCTTGTTCCTCCAGCACTTCCTTCTACTTCACTTCCCTGTGCTGGTGGAATTCTGTTCTGCTCATAGAGTTCCAGCATTTGATTGCTAACTTCTGCGAGAGAAAATACCAACAAGGACTGAGAAGGATATACAGAAGCATACAGACACACAAAAGGACAGCCCATTGTTAAACTACTCCGCATTAAACTGGGTTCTCTAGTGAAAATTCCAAATTTGATCAGAGTAAACTAGAATAAAACCATCCAGATAACTGACAATAGCAGAAATCATATAAAGCCTTAAAACCAAGGGAACACAAGAGGTCATCCAATCAGATCAACTTTAGTTAGCATGCAAATGAATTGAGGGGATGACACCAACCCTCTAATTGACGTGGGGTGACATCAAACTCTTGCCACCAAACCTTCTCACCATCTGATGGAAGCTTCACTTTCAAGAACTTGGCAGCAAGGAAAATGGCACCTGCCGCAATATGATGTGGCTTAAATTGCAGGCAGAGCGATGTCCTCAGCCTGAAAGCCACTTTCCAGTGTGTGAACAAATATACTTTAAAGAATAACTTAACAAAGTTAAACTCAAACAAATGGCAACTTAATCATACCCATCGTTAACAAAGTTCCATGCAACTTGAGCAAGGGCATTCTTTGCAACATTGAACTTCTTTATGGCCTCCACCAGAGGTTTATATGGATGTTGAACATTCAGATCAAAAGCTAAAGTGGCAAGCACAACCCTCTCTCCAAGTAAAATTAATTCTTTTTGCTGCTCATACACTTCCTGCATCGTTTAAGATTTCCTTTGAACAAATATAAATATACCAAGGGTAAAGGAAAAAGAACCACAATAAAAGAGGAGTGTAAAAAGAGAAGTCGAAAAGGGACCGTGTAGATACTTTACCAATATACAGAAGTTGGAGATGGAAACAGATCAACAAATAATGGGAAAGAGCATTTCCTTAATAATAAAATTTAGAAAATTTCCAGGCGACCAGTTCAAATTTACTAATTATTAAGCACGCTAGTAAAAAAACTTGGATACTATACATAATTTACAAGATAGATAAACATTCTAGAGGATTTCAATATTCAGGACACATCTACCAAGTTTTACATTATAACCTAGACAGATGGTGTTTTGGCTAGAAACTGACAAGTTAGAGGGAGGCACAATCTTGAAGCAAATAGGAAAAGACTTAGTCCACTAGACAATTGGGGAAAGACGACAGACAGCAAGAAAAAGTCACTCGAGTTAAATGAAGTGGCGATAGATTTCAGCTAAATCTTAAGTCAAAATGTTGATGTATAGGAGTGAACTGATCAAAGCACCATCAGTAATAAAACACCTTCTGTTTTATCCTCTGTGCAGCTGCAGGATCCTTCTTATGAATGATCTCATAAGAAACAAGAATAACATCCTTCAGTGGCCGAGGAGTCTCTTCAACCTTCCCAGCAAGGAACATGCAAACCGTTGCAATGGTCTGCAAAAACGTTCATCAAGTGAATTATGAGATGCTGGTAATTAATCTTTCAAAGTATACAACTTTCACATCTACCATTCTCGTAATATAAATTTGAAACATAACTACAATCCCCTTACATCAAATAATTATAGAACTCAAATAATAAAGCACACAGATGTTTTGAAGATTTTGACAGTTCACTAAACACAAAAGTTTAGGCAGCAGTTGGAATTTGAAATAAAATGTACGATACAAGAGTTAAATGGAACAGTAAATTGAGATATATGATACCACAGAAATGTCAACTTCCAAGGTTGCAAATTTAGAATATTCATTCAACTTCAACTACAAAATGGAAAGGTTGCCTGCTCAAACCAGATTCCAAACAAAGTAGAAAACCCACCTAAAATTATAATATTTGGCAAAAATGACAATATAAATTCTCAATTACAAATCCCTATGAGAAACAGTAATCCTGCACTCAGTATATAGACATCTTCCGAAACATATAGAAGTCCTTTCAACATATGCCCAATTGTATTAAATATCAATACTCATTCTTTCATGTCCATCTCTCCCTCGTTTCATTCTTTATTATTCTGATTACCAGTTCTCTCATGTAAACTTTCAACTTCACAGAATTTTGGAAATTTTTCCAGACTGAATGTGCACCCAAAACATTTTCAATATTGATAGTAGTATATTACAGTTAGACATATGTAAGACATAACACCCCGACCTCTCCACGAATAGTTATCACAAAATGTTTTGAAATAAACAAAACCACAGTTGGCACACAAATAAACTCAAATTTCTTAAAGCCTGGGTTTCTCTTCTATGCTTTTAATCATCACTTTCATCCAGACAAAATTTGTCAACGCCACAAAATTTGTAGGTGTTCATATCACATGTTAGTTAAATTTCATTTACTTAAAAAAAATCCAAAATCAAGCATATGCTTTTAAACAAGAGAAACAACTAATATTATAGACAAAAACCATCCACATATTATCTGCCAACCAAGCATGTCAAGCATTTAAAATTAAAATTAAGGAAAATAATTCCACACAACACAAGCCATCTTCTAGATGGTAATATGATATTTCTATTTGTCTATTACACTTACGATATACTGGTTATCCACCACAATGGCAAGAACACAAACATAGCACACTAAATTTAGTTGCAACTTAAGCTCTGGAGAGGTAAAATGGCTACTACATAATATTTATTTGAAAGTGCAACAACCCACCCTTCTGTCGTTCTTTGCATGAGATTGTCGAAGAAAGAATCGATGACAAAAGATTATGGCCGTTGCTATAGTTACCTGGGGCCTGCACAGACCAACATTACAATTAACATGCAAACCTCCAACTGAATTTCGAAAATAGGATATAAATATTTACAACATGGTGAAAGAAAAAGTCACTGCATTCAAAACGTAATTGCCATCATATCTATCTTGCAAATACTCCAAATATATAATTATAAGATATTAAAGAACCAAGTAAAGCAGAAAAGGATAAACAAATTGCAGTAAAAATTAAGCCAGCATATGTTCATAATCCTTTCACTATCTGGCACTGGTGGGGTGTATCATTCAGATAAAAAGCAGTATAATTTTAGGAATGGTTTCACCAAAAAACATCACTGTTAAGAAATTGGAAAGAAAATAAGGGGTTGCAGAAGTGAAAATGAAATATAGATGAAGCATACATCCATTAGAGCAATCCCACATACAAAGCAAAAATGTGAATCAAGAAAGAAATAATTATTTCTAATATCAGTAGCAGCAAACTCACACTTTAAGTCTCATGCCTAGATCCTGCAAGAATGTGCAATATGACTTGCGCAGATATGTCTCTTTCTTCAAGTCAATCCCATCTTTTCTTGATGGGGAATGATCCTCTATTTCTTTTCTAGACATATACCAGCGACCTAATGATTCCTCTTGCTTGTCTTTAGAACTTTTACCAGAGTTTCCATCAGATGCTCCATGATTTGGCAACTCTCCAGGCATAAGGCCGGCCATATATACCAGTTTTTCTGTGCACGGAATCAATTCTGTATCATTTGTTCAACATCATGTAGCAGAAAGATTCTTGAAGACATATAAAAATAAGCGAATATCATGTACCTGGAATCATGAATACTATTAAAGAAATGCAGAAATTGCAATCCATGGTAAAACTTGTGAGGGAAGAAAAAGAAAGAAAAAAGTAGCAACAAAAGACAATAGAGGGGAGTTAGGAAGAGAATCTAAATTGAGTATTCAGATGTTCTCAAATTCTTTGCATCATGTTCAACCCATCACCAAGGTTGAACAGTGAAAACTAAAAGGAAAGGCATGTATCGATATAGTAATGAACAAGGAGCTTGTAAAAGCAAGAAGACAAGAACTAGAGCCTACAGCTACTCAAAGAGAACTCTTTCCTAAACTTTCTTCCTCTACAAGAACTCCCCAGCATTACTAACCCTCCTCCCTATACACATGTAGCCTTCCCCTACATAACAACCATGGCAAATCAGCTAGCTAATTAATTTCCTCTCACTCATCATGCTTCCTGTTGTCATAAGCCTTCAAGATCCTGAATTTCTTTTGGTCTTGGATCCAGCAATTAATCCTAGCCCTGTTGGACCTGTTCAGTCCCAATGATCGGCTTAGGTCCAAGATCCATTTTATCATCATCGTGGTTTATGATTGAGTGCTTATTGTTAACCAGTTATAATCCATGAAGCTCTGACTCTGGCACAAAATTGACACAAGCACTGGGACACGGCCAATGTCCAAAATATAGGACATGAGAACACTCACCTCACCTCTTATATATACAAATATAATAACACAACAAAAATCTAAACAGAGAATTAAAATTTGTAAAAATCACATTCTAAAATCAAGTTGCTCAATTTTCATATAATAGTGACATGGGAACACTCACCGCTTATATATACAAATATATTCAACATAACAAATATCTAAATTGAGAATTAAGATTTATATAAATCAAATTCTAAAATCAAACTTGTCCAATTTTCCTAGTGACCCTCGAAAATAGAATATTAAGAAACATAACTCTTACTAGTTATAACAACTAGTTAAGTCCTGTGGAAACAAGCCTATAAACATTATGAACCTTAACTTGATTTTCTTTTAAATTTTTTACAATATATCTATGAAGCGCCTAGCCAATAATAGACGTCAACTCTCTTTACTCATGCTCAGCTGGGTTGGAGAGGTGTCCAAACAGTGTCGAAAAGGTGTCTGAGCTGGAAAAGAGATTAATGAGTGATAAAGTGCGTCTAACAAGTATCATGTCTGGTATGGTTGGTCGAGCAATCAGAACATACACAATTGGTCAGGTTTTCCTTTAGAAGGAGATTGCACGTGGAACTATCTGTGCATGGAGAACAATTTTTTTCTTGGGCTTGGGTTTTAACCAAAAACCCATTGACCCAAGAGTTTTGTGCAAGCAAAACCCAAAAAACTCAAAATGAGACAGAACACAAAAACATGGTGATTCGACCGTTTCCACAATCTTCGGCAATGATCCTACTCTGGCATAACCTTGGATGGGCTCTAAATTGGACATGGGGCAGGGCGGGACTAATGATATCTACTTAAATGAATGAAATAAATGGAACAAAAATAATAATAGATTAAAATAAAATGTTAAAACATAAATTAAAATACAAAATGATTTATTGCTTTTAATTTATTAATAAAGTAATTTTTAATAATAAAATAGAATATAAGATTATGCTTACGGTCATACTTATATTTGAAATAATTTATTTTTTAGATTACCTATTAAATTGATTTTAAAAAATAAGATGGAGTGTATAGTCATACATACCTCTAAAATTGTTACAGAGGTGGTGTAAAACTAATAAAAATATTTTACTTCTATCATATTAAAATATAGACATGCATTTTAATTAATAGGTATTAAATGTAAGATGACAGATGTGGTCATACTTATAGCTTAAACAACTCTTTAACATACAAGGTAGTTTTAAACTACACATTATATTAAAGAATTGGTGCAAAAAAATAATAAATAAAAATACAATAAAAACTTTGTTAGTTAATTAACCATTTACTTTTCCATAAATATCTCGAATTGGTTATTATAATTGACTTTTTTTCCGAAAAAATTGAACTAGGATTTAACTTGATGAGTCATACGCAGTTCCCAAACATACTCACTTTCTACACTGTAGTATTCTATTTCTAACCATTAATTATGCTTTTTCAAATGTTATACAAAAGTGTCATTTTTTCATACAATTATGCTTTCACGGAAACAACTGCAAAGAAGGTTAGAAGAAGCACTTCTCCTGAAATATTTGCAAAAATCAATAACAAACTAAAAATTTCTTCTCAACCATACTAGAAACGATTAAAATAGAAATTGTTTTGTCAGCTTTTAACAAACTATAAGGTAGACATAATTAAACTAGGCCCCCCTATTGTATTTTGGTTTTGGTTCCCAAACAAAGGCACCCAAATTTGTAAATTGAGCATGTTCAGATTTGACACAGTGAATAGAACAGTTGCACTATAGTATGGTGTGGCTCTATTTCCTCATTAAATTCTCTATTTTATATGAAAGGACTATGCAAGAAATAACATTGAAATACCATTAAGAGATTTTGAATTTCAAGATAAGTTCCATATTCCGTCTAAATATCGTAAAAATTTATCATAATGTCCTGATATTGTTTGTGGGAGGTCGTAATAGAGTGGGACATAAAAATGCAGAGAGATGTACTGTGCGAGAAAAATCATTCCATCAAACTATACATTTTTTAGTTGTTTTTCAACAGGCAGAAGTTACCACAGGGGCACTCAGCACTCAGACCTGTTCTCTACTTAATCCAAACAGTTCTGGTGCAAGTAACATAGTATATAAATTAACTGTCCTTGGTTAGTAATTTCCATTAGCTCCAGAAGTAAAATATCTCCCTGGAATTCCACCTCCCAGTTCTCCCGATCCACCACAGCTAGAAATTTATTTCTTAATCAAAAGCATTAATTAAAATTTTAACTTGATTATCATTCTTTTTCCTATATATCAGCAACGAATTTAAAGCAGGAAAACCATCAAATGCATACGTCTGAGCAAAATTGTTTCTCAGCACTGGGAAAGTCATTCAATCTTGCACATAGATCATCAACCATTACCGGGAAAACACGCAGCACACCTCATAAATCCTTCACACCCAAACCTAATATAAATTACAGATTCAAAATCAAAACCCTGAGAAGAGCACATAACGGTCACACCACATAGAACCAAGGTAAAACGAAATTCCAAGGATCGATGCCATAAATGGGGGAAAAGGGAAGGAAATCGTACACAAATCAACAAAGGCTTACAATGAATCCGAAGCAAATTTAAACCTAACCCTAACCCTAACATAGAGTCACATCGAAATGAATAAATATTAATAAAGCTAAACTATAGAGGGATGAAGGGAAGAACCTGAGAGAGCTACGGTCAAAATGCTAGATGGAATCAGCAGTTACACTGTGACGAATATATGGATTATCCGAAGTTGATTTATGTACCACAATATTTGCATCAGAGCAGCCTAAAGTTTTTTTTTTTGTTGTCTGTTGGAGTTACGAAGGAGGGATATAAATAGTGTCGCTTCAGTCACAGTACATGCTCACCCTCATACTTTTTTCTTAGTTAATCATAAAAATTATTTTGTCTCTAGTTTGAGCAACTAAACACCACAAAGGTTCAATTTAAGGAAGTCTCAAAAGAGGCTGAAATTACAGTGAGCTAGGAATGACTGCAATTAAGAAGGCTTTCCAACAACAACCTAGTTCGTTTAAACAAGGGGCAGCCTATAACAAGCTGTATGAAGGGGGTAGCAAAGCAGTTCCATAATCAATATCTACTTGCAGTAGTGCCAAGCCATGCAACCCATTCACATACAAAAGGCATACTTAAATCTAGACAATGCAATCTCACCATGTCATGATGAGATGGGTTGCATGGTTGGCCTCCTTCTACAGATAAAGCACACCTTCAGGGACCTCAACCAACAAACATATCCCACAATGACATAACCTCATACCTCTCACAAGCCTTGTCCAACACTATACACATGCAACCTTGGATATGACTCTCAAATTCAATGACCACTCAATTAAACTCTTCCACTTCTCCCTCTATCTACTCTAACATTAGCTTTTCTGGGCGGTGTGTTTGTACAGAAACATCCATAATTCACTCTATAGCCATCACGACCAGAAAGAAGGAGCTTTTGGCCACAAGGTACAAACCCAAAGACTAGTCCAGGCATAGGTTGAGAGAGTGCAAGAAGCTACTAACACCCCAAACATACATATTAAAATTAGGTTACACCGCGGGTGACCCTATCTAACAAATGATAAAAAGAACGCTACCTCTTCTCACATTCGCACAAAGAAAACGGCTAGGCTAGACCATTCGAGAAAAGAAAGAGCGACACACGAAAGCTTTAATTTCCCTAATGTTCCTTACTGTTCATTTTTTCAGTAGTGAACCCTAATATGCTTCTCAAATCCAAAGAAACTGCAATCACAACAAGAAGACCCACAAAACATGTACAATACCAATTTCATTACCCATATAAGACAAGAAAATTAAAATTATCGGTTCAATTGGTCCAAAATGTGGGAAACTGTGAAAACGAGCAAAAACAGAAACACGCGAGCGACAACCAAATTGGACGGCATTCCAAAAGGGTTTGAGGAAACCAATTGATAAAAGTGAAATTGGAAGGGAAATGATGAAGAAATAATGGAGTGAATTGAAAAGAAAATAGGGAAAGTGATAGATCGATCAAACGCGTCAAAACAAGATAAGGGTGAAAAGAGAGAAAGAAAATTGCAAAGACTTACAGATTGCGAAGCGAACAGGTGGAGAACCCTCGTCTTCCCAAATTCGGATGCAAGCTTTGTCGCCTTCGATTCTTCTCTCTCGCGCAGTCGCAGGTTGCAAGAACCCCAAGCTCGACGTTTCGTTGCTTTGTTCCCCACACTTTTTTTTTTTTTCCTTCGTTTCTTTCTTTTTTTCACTCTCTTGCCTTTAGAGCGTAATAATATGGTTTATTTTACACAAATTGTTCAGTAATCATCAAAGACATTTAATCCGAATGTAGTTATCTTTTAAACTACTATTTAGTTATGAATTTAAATATATTTTATGTTTTAGGAAAGCCTAAACTGTTCAAATGATTATTTTTTTGTCACAGTTTCAGAGTTTCAATGTAAAGATTAAAGAATAATGTTAACATTTTCAATTTCTTAAAATTGATAAAACTCAATAATCATGGTAAAACAGTTGTATATTTTAAATCAGTAAAAATAATTCTAATATAATTATTGGTGTTGTCTTCACATTTTTACAATAAAAGCACATGCGTGTATTCACCATTAAAATAACATAATTTTAAAAACAAATATAATTTTATGGTAAATACTATTTTTAGTATAATAAAAAAGTTTTATAAAATAAGTATCGTTTGTCACATATATATTTATTAAAAAATTAAAATTAATATACAATTAATCTAAGGAATTCTTTATCTTTCTCTTTTCATTTTATACATTTAATATTCGTTCTCTTGAAATATTAGTTGCATATTAATTTTAATTTTTCTTTTAATAAATACACCTAATAATAAAAAATTAAATATGTTTTTAATTATATTAATTATTTCAATAAATTAAAGTAATAATTAACTTATCTCACATAAAATTAATATAAAATCAGAATGTAACATCATTATACTTTATATGCTGAATTACAAAGAGATTAGTAAGGTGGATTTTAGAATCATAATATAGATATAAATAAAAAAGAGACTTAAATAGCAGCGAGAATAACTTTCAAAATTTAGGATTTTTTGTTTTTAATGGTGTGAAAAGGTTTTATTATGAAATGGAGAAATTAATAAAATAATATAAATATTCTCTTTGATTATTCAAAATGTTAAATATACAAATAATATATTCATTTTAGGTCTAGTTAATATATATATATATATATATATATATATATATATATATATATATAAAATATATATATATATATATATATATATATATATATATATATATATATTATAATCTAATCATGTCAGGCAAGATAAAATAATAAAATTGATAATAATTTTATTTTGTCAGAAACAAAATAATATAATTGATATTAATTTTATTTTAAAAGACCTTATTCTTTAAAATAATAAAATTGATGATAATTTGATTATGTCATAGATACAAAATAATATAATTGATATTAATTTTATTTTAAAAAGCCTTATTCTTTAAAATTCAACAGGAGAGCAAATATTGTTCAAATTCAATTTGGAACAAATATTTTTGAAATATTTGAAACTGGAGGCTTTTGTATAAATGTCAACAGAGTCGTTCTCAATAGTGAAAATGGGAAGCAAATAGATGAGCCTCTTCTTTAATTTTTCTCTAACAATATGATAATTTATTTTTTATGTGCTTCATATGCTTGGTGCAATGTATATTGCATGACCACTACTATATAAAAGAAATGGACGCTGAAAATGAACTTTGAAGTCTACAAAAACATAAACTAGTCATTAAATCTCACATGTAACATTAGGCATTGTCCCATATTCAATTTCACAATAACTATTTTCTTCTTGTATTTTTTTTTCTTTTTATTTTCAATATACAAGAGAATTCCTAAGATACACACTAAAATCACGAGTCATTGATTGTCTTGAATCACTGCAAGTGGTTTAATCAAGACTTTAAACTCCTTTAATATATTTAAAAATTCTAATTGTTGCATCGTAGTGAACAAATATATGTTTATCAATAAACTGAGAGAGTTGTTGAACAAAAAAGTTATGTGACATCGGATATTAGTGAGATACATAAGTCTTCCGATAAATCTTATGCATTATGTTCATTGTTATTGGAATTTGCATTATGATTTATACACTTGAATTGAGATGAGAAGTTATGCTTTCTATGACATGTATCAAATATATGTCCTGTCTTTTTCTGTAATAACTACAGAGAGTATTTTTTTTTTTCTTCCATGATTTCTCCGGTTAATAATAATCATTGTCTTAGACTAATTACTAGAAATTTGTCTCTCTTTTGTGTAACAAGAGAGTAAATCCTAATTAAGGATGACAAATAATTTCAGACATGAGTAAATGTAACAACCAGAACTCTAAAATCAATGTTCTTATACCATATTATAAGATTGAGAGATGAACGAAAGATATGATATGAGAATGAAAAGATTTTTTATATTTTTTCTATTTAAAATAAAACAAAAGTGTTGTTGTACATATACAACTATCAATGATATTATTTTTCTTTTAAAAGTTTCAGAATTTATATATCTTAAAATAATATCATCTTACAAATTTGTAACGTTGAGTTAGACTTTTGTTTCTTTGAAATACCATAATAATTTAGAGCCTATCATATAAAGGTTTAATAAGCCTATTTTATTATTTATTATCATGTTGTTATCAAATCATCTTTAAATATCTTATCCCATATAAGAGTTTGACAACCAAATATAAACATTTGATATCAATATAAAAACTTGATGTCACGTTGATTAAAGATAAAATTATTTTATATTTTATAATATATATATATATATATATATATATATATATATATATATATATATATATATATATATATATATAGCTGCCTAGATATTAAAGGAATGGATTCTTGAATTTGTTTTATGTCGATTTCTTTTTTGACAGTTTTAATAATATATATATATATATATTTCTCCTTCTAAAATAACTTTTATAAGATTAAGTTAAATTCAAAATTTATTTTCTAAAAAATTCAAAACAAAACTTACAAATTTTCCAAAATTTATGACAAAGCCAAATTAAAATTTCATATAATATCTTTAGACACCGAATTACAAACATTAACATTCATCCCCACTTATTCCCCATAAAAATCTTATTTGGAACTCAAAGTAACGACTTTTGCTTTGGATTTTACAAAATCCCGATTAGTATAATGTTTCCCTCGAAAGCCAAAGCCTAAGGTAGAAAATTTTCCCCTTTTCTTCTTTTATTACCCACCCGATAATATAAACCTTATAATTCAACTCATTTGTATTTCATCAATTTTTACTGGACAACTATTTATTTTAAACGTAATTGTATGTTTCTAACTCAATGACAATCTAATAAAATAATTCAAATTGAGCCATTTTAATTATATAAGTTTTTGGCTATTTATATTGAGATAAAAATATTATTAAACCTAAATTTTTAATATTTGTAGAAACTAATCTATAAAAGGTTAAATCTTAATATTTCCGAAGGTTATTTTCTAAACATTCTTTTATTACAACTTAACTTCTAGAATATTTTTTTTGAAAATAATAAAATAAAAAAAACATAGAAGATGCTTATTAAAAAAATGAAAGTAAAAACTAACAGCGATTCTGTCCGTCGGCGAGACGAATGGAGAAGAAGAAGAAACATAGAATTAAGAGAAAGAGGAAGGAAAATCTCACGGCGCGTGAACTTCACCGTCCTCGTTCCTCAGATGCCAATGCCATTTTCGCTCTGTTACTCGCATCACTCTGCAGAAGACCCAACTCTGTTATCTTCATCAACAAATGCTTATTCAAACTTCGCCGTTCGCTTCTTATCTCGCAGACTTCGCTGACGTCCACTCTGGCGTTGCTCCCAACCCTACTCCGCTCCACGCGCGTGGAAATCACGTGCCTCGCGGCAGACATCATCGGCGCCGCCTCGCTCGTTTCCTTCGACACCAACGAAGAAATCGCTTCCGATTCTGAAACCGTGAAGGGACTAATCTCGCTCTTGCACAGTCGCAAGAGAAAGGTTTTGTTATCTGCCTGCAATGCTGTTTTGGACTTTTCCACTACCACCTGCGCCCGACGACAATTGCTCAAATTTTCCGCGTTGAGCAAATTGATGTAAGCATTTATGCCGTTTGTCGTTTAACTTTTTTTTTTTTTTTGAGTTTATTAAATTAAGTATGTGATGGATGGCTGAACAATTGAATTGACATTACTTAGGTCTGTGTTTCTTCAGATTTTCGAGGGTTTTGAATGTGTCTGTTTATGGTCTGAGGGTGATGGAAGTTTTCACTCTCTTAAGATTGGGATTAGGGAAGATAAACTGTCATTGGTTTTTCTCACTGCAACTGTTGCTCTTATCAATGCCTGTGAAGTTGAGCAGCTACAGGATATCCCAGAAAGTCTTTCTGAAGCATTTCTGAGAATTTTGAAACAGATAAGGGTGAGAGTGAGTGATCAAGAGGTGATCAAAGGTGCTGGGAAATGGAATGAAGAAGGGCGTCTTTGTAAAAGTAGTATCACAGTTAGTAATCTTGCAGAATGCATATTTAGGCTTTCCATTAACGCTTCTCAACTTACTGGCTCTTTGTCCTTTGAAGTGGTTCAGAGCGGTCTTTTTGGTGCGAGTGATACCAGTTTTAAAGATTTTATATCAAATTACTGGGAGGTTTCGCCTTTTCTGCTGGCGAGGACCATGAGAGATCCAGATATGCATGATATGTTTGGTGCATTTGTTCAGTCTTTGAGCTGGAAAGGGAGCGTTCCTTCTCTTGTTTCCTCAATTCTTCAAGGATCAGTGGCTTGTTTCCCGATTGCCTCAGATGAACAAAACATACTTAATTTTTTGAACGAGGCCAAAGATAGACTTGGTTGTCCTATAGTCTACCAGCAGGACATACGTGTTGTCAAAACAGATAGGCAATCAAGAAAAGAAATGCATTACTTCCGGGACTTTAATTCAGGCTGCGTCAAGGAACCTCAGTATTTTACTTTTCATGATATCTTAAAATGTGGGCAAGCATATAACGAGGGATATACTGTTGCTCTGCGTGGTCTGGAGTTTCGCTATCAGAGCATTTCGGCTATTGCAGATACATTAGCACTTATGTTTGGTCAACCTTCAGTTGGTGCTAACTTGTACTTAACCCCCTCTAATTCCCAGGGTTTGGCTTGTCACTTTGATGATCACTGTGTATTTGTATGCCAGATTTTTGGTTCCAAGCACTGGACTGTATATTCTCCACCCGGTCAGCTGTTACCTCGCTTATATGATAATTTACTTGGTTCTGTTGTTGACTGTGCAAAAGCTGGTAGACGACAGTTCTTCCTCAGGGAAGGTGATATATTATATATTCCCAGAGGTTTTCCTCACAAAGCATATACAAAATCTGATGTTGGTGATGGTTCTCCTGGGTTCTCATTGCACCTTACCCTTAGTATTGAGGTTGAACCTCCTTTTGAGTAAGTGAAATTAACTTAAACTAACCTTTTACTGTTTCAAACACAGTAAGCTTTTTTATAAAGCTTCCCCTGTTCATTTGCAACTACAACTTTATTAATTTTATTGTCGCCCTCTATATTATTTCATTTTCTCGTTTTCTTTTTCTGTTCCTTTTGTCTCTGTTATTTAACATTGTGGTTATAAATTCTATTAGTTGTTGTTTTCTGCATGTAAAGAAATTGACAATATTTGACTAGCTGATGATCATATATCACGTCCTAAGGTGATAGAACTCTTGACAAAGATAGAAGGAAAGGTAATTGTTTATTGATTAATAATGGATATCTACCTATGAAAATGACACAAGTTCCAGATATTTCGAGAGGTCTGGTCAACTTGTTGCAACTTTCTGATTCTTAGAGAGTCTCCCAACAGTATCCCATTAACAGATTTACAGTTTATAACACAAAACTACCCTTAATTGGGCCCATCCAGCTTCCTCCTAAAATACACTTGCTTAGTTGTAGGTTTAGGTGCAGGTTCAACAGGTTCATATACAATTTCAGTAGGTCCAGGAGGTTCAAGTGCTGGTTCAAATTTCATTTGGAAGCTTGAGAGGCTCATCTTCCTCTCTTATGTTCTCCCCTGAAGATGAGGCTGGTTGAAGTAGCTCTTTTCTTCAGCGAATGTGACATCTCTTGACAGAGAATTTTTTTGGATGGTGGATGATAACATTTATATTCCTTTTTCGTGGTTGAGTAATCTAAAAAAACACATTTGACAGTCCTAGGATCCAGTTTTCCCCTTCCATTACTATGAATATGCACAAAGGATATACACCCAAATATTGTAGGTTGGAGTTTATTTGTAGGGTCCATGTATTGGTAGAATGAGGATATAGGACTTCCACGAGACTCTTTGATCCTAAGATTTTAGAGGGCAATCTATTGATGAGATAAGTGACAGTAAGAAGGACTTCTCCCAAAATTTCTTAGGAACATGATATTGAAAAAGTACAGCTCTAGTTTGTTCTAGCACGTGCCCATTTTTCCTTTCTGCAATTCCATTCTGTTGAGGTGTGCTAACACATGAATACTCACGAATTATCCCCTCTTCCTGGAAAACAAAGTTGAACTCAAGATTAAAGTAGTCCCTATCATTGTCAGACCTAATTCTCTTGATATTGACTCCAAATTGGTTCTTACTCGTTGTGACAAATTGAACAAAAGTAGAACTAACCTGAAATTTGTGTTTCAATAGGAAAACTCAAGTCACTCAGGTACAATCATTGATGAAGTTTATAAACATTGTTGTACTGCTGGTCAGTTTACCCCATTTCTCCAAGTAGTTCTTCTGGTCTCATGATTACTAAGGTTTTTCTTGATCCTGTACTTTGCCCTGCTAATTCCAGAAATATTTCTTCTTGGAGTTTTGGAACCCTCATAGCTTATTAGACAGATTGAGGTTTTTGCAACCTTAAAAAACCTTTTCCAAAGGACTACGAAGGCTCATAAGAATATGCTCAAGGAAATGGAATCGTCTCCTGCTGCCCAAGCTAGCAATCCACATAAGAATATACTTAAGGAAAGGGAATCGTCTCCTGCTGCCCAAGCTAGCAATCCATCAAATTCCTCCAAATATGTCCATAAAAAACCTGACTGCTTCAATCTTGATTACTCCGACAATGGTTCCTCACAATTTCTTCTATCATCTCCTCACAATTTCTTCTATCATCAAATCTACATTCTGCATCATGTAAAATCTACTCATGCAGTGCCTCATCCATGCAAAGGCTTTTCCTTCCATAGCCATCAAGATTGGTTTTGCCTTCTGTCCCTCTAGGACGTCCTCCAATATGAAATATTGCTCGCCTTTGGCTCTCTAACGATGATACTCATTTCCATAAAAAACTGGAAAAGGAATTTTTGTAGTTTTTTTTTTCCTTCCAGCTATGATGTCGATTCTTTCATCATTCACTTTAAATATTCCATTCCCTTCTCCATCACTTCAAACTGCTGCTTGTTCAGGTGTTGTTTGTTCCTCATCATGATGGCGCTGCATCTCCTCCATTTTTTATTCAAGTTCTTTGACACCATGAAGTGTCCACTAATTTCTGAGCAAGAAAGCTCCAAGAACTGCCACAACTAACACCCACAATTCCCAGATCAACTGCTTTAAATACCAATTGATAGAGCTCTTGGCAAAGATAGAAGGAAAGATAATTCTTTATTGATTAATAGGGAATATCTCCCCCGGAGAATGGCACAAGTTCTAGATATTTTTGAGAGGTCTGCTCCGCTCCTTACTACTTTCTAATTCTAAAAATTCCTCCAACAGTATCCCGTCAAACCCATTTTATGGTAACAGATTTACAGTTTATAACAGAAACCTACCCTTAAATGGGCTCATCCAGCTGTGGCACAACTACTTCCTCCTGGAATACACTTGCTCAATCAAAGATCTGATATCATAATGTTATATCTGTACCTGCCCCTTTCTCTCGTATTCTATTAAAGGAATGCATTTGTGGTAGGAAAAACATATTTGAGTAAAAAAAGGAAGATATATGATTTTACATGTTTCATATGGCATAGCTTTGCACAACTATGCCATAATTGCATGATGTCACATGCATTACTTGTATGTAAAACAAAACTTTAAAGCATATATTTCCAATAACAAATAAACTATAGGTACACAAACAGTTATACTTATGTATTGGTTAAATCTCAATCTCTCACGATGTGGAGTGCAAGTACGCAAAATCAAGTTGTATAGCACGTTTGTGTGATGGCCAATGCATCCATTTAAATGTAAGAACTGTAAACAGAAAAGGGAAATAACTCGCAAGTCACAAATATAAGCAAAGAATCGGAAATTTGAATGAAGGAAGAATTCCTTCAGGAAAGAATTATGGATATAATTTATCAGAAACATCTTCTATTGAAGATATTTGTGGGCCCTTTTGCTAATAAATTAGATGGTCTCCATCTAGGTATTCAAGCACTTATGTGCATCGACCGGAGGAAGGAGGCCTATGCCAGGTATTAGTGGTTGGATCAAGTGGCCTGTGACCAATGGGTATCTTCCATTGGCAGTGAATGGAAAACAAACACATGGTCAGTGACTGACAGTAAAAATGAGGATGACGTATGTTGCCAAGGATTATGAATCTGGTTGATAGCTTGAATTCGTTTTCAAAGTACTACTTTTCAAAATAGAAAATCGTGAAAAAGAATTACTGCAAAAACAGGATAGGGAAAACATGGAGGTAATCCTTCCAAAGTTATTACTGCATCTTAGATATTTCTTTTATGCCTGTGGCAATTTCCTCTGTATAGTATTTTCTCTTTTCTCTGGCCACTTCAATAGTTCAATGTATTGTTTTACTATTAGAGAGTTGTTGCTAGAATCGAGCTTAGTTCAATGTATTAGATGTAACAAAATCCTGTTTATCACCATTCTATAGTCCAGTAGGTTTGGTGCTTGGAAGAAAATGGTTCACATGCAATCTCCCATGCCCATGGATGAATCTCATATTTGTACTGTCAAATGTAACGTGTCTATTCTGTACATATACAAATGCAGTTAATTGATGTTTTTAATGCTTATAGTGATCAAATTATATGATTCAACATATGATTTCAATGATAATATCATTGTCGATTCTTTTTGCTCTTTTTTCAATGAGAAATTAGAAGTTATGTTCTGAAAAAGAAAAATATTATCTACATCACAACTACACTTTTAACAGTCCTGGTCCACTTTCGCTGGCAAATCATGCTTGTTTTAAAAAATTCTGAATCAAAAAGCCGTTATGATAGTGGTTACATCTTGATGTTATCATTCCTGTCCTGTCAAATCTGGTCCATCTTTGACTAAATGGAACCAGTAGGCCTTTCAGTCCGATAACAATGGCAATAAGCATGGGCCTACATTCATGGGGAGGGGCCAGCTACTCCCCCATAAATGAAGTATTTTTCTAGTTTTATTAAATATGCAATAAAAAGATTACTGATATTAAATATTTATACAATTTGTGTTTTTAAATAAGTGTTGCTGTTTTGCTCCTGGCCGTAAGTTCTATTGGTTGGTTATCAAATTCTACGGGAGCACAGGACAACCGATTGAATATTTGATTGAGCCACTAAGACTGCCAGAGTTTGGTCTGTTGTAACATCACAAAATATTGCTTGCAGCAACATCATCTAACACCTCTTGTTCCTTAGCAATTAATTCTCATGTTTTTCATTAATGTTAAGCATTATGAATGGATTTATTTTCTTTATTAGTTATTTTTGTTCCTTCAAGTTAAAGGTGTATATTGCTCTATATTGACTGATTAAAAATTATTTGATAGATGTTGTTTGTGAAGCAGAAGACTGAAGCAATGCATGTGGAATGACCCACACTAAAATCAATTATTAAAATTTGACAAGTCTGCAGGACATATGGGCAGGCTTTTAGACACATGTCTTTGGAAAGCTGGTTCATGGACCATTTTTTCTAGTATTTTATGTAATAATGATGCCTATGTCAATTATTACTCTATTGATAAGGATGAGTATAAAATTTTTCAATCTTTCATCTTCTGGTTAGTCTGTTCTCAATACCACATGAAGATTGAAAGTGGGATTTACTATGTTTGGTTAATGTGCGATATGTTATAACCTGATTTCTTTTCTTTGGGAAGATCATTTAATCATTAGGTCTTCTTATTAATTCATGATTATTTTCCTATTTTATTTCAAATTTCCTTTTCATTTGATTGTGCGTGATTGCTGGATTGTAGGTTATATCTGTGCCCCATATAGATATTTTTACTTGGAAATGATTGAAGAGACTATAAGCACTGTGGATGATAATCCTGTGCTGTTCTAAAGAACTGCAGTGATCCAAACCCTTATTTTAACATTCAATTCTGTGATAAAAAAGAATAAGAAACTTGGTTTGATAAATATTGAGTTGAAGGAGAGCTTACTATGCAATCATATCAGAAACCTTGAAATTTTTTGTCCATAGCACTGTGCACTCTGTTAATGATGCAAACTGCATCACATTACAAATGAAAGATTGCTCTTGCTACTTTAGGGTTCAAAATATTGTAGTCATGATTAAAAAAGCTTGTTATCTTTGATGGTCTAAATATCTTAGTTAACTCATCGTGTTTTTGTCATGAAACAGGTGGGGAGGAGTAGCTCATTTTGCACTTCACCGCTGGAGTGAAAACCAGAAAGGACTGCTTTATGATAGCTCAGATTTTTTGTCTCAAAAACTTGTTCTAGTGTCTGTGAATCTGTTACATGTTGCCATTGGGATCATTAGCAATTTGGATCCTAGCTTTAGGAAAGCATGCTTGACTGCTGCAGTTTCCTTGCCGCCAGTTGTTTATGATAGTCTTTTTCAGGGTCAGAGGAACATTTTTTTCTATTTAATTGATAAAATTTATACTGAATCTAGATTCATGGAAGTCATGAGTAGCATAGAGGTTGCAGTTCAGAAAAATGAAGATCCATTCCAGCAAATCCGATGGCTTTGGGTTCTTTGTATGGAAAAAGAAACCAACAGTGAACACAACACCAATCAATCTTTCATGAGTGAAGATATACTTTCTTTGTGCGCCCAACACAAAGATAAATTAGAAGCTGTTTTTCTGAATGTGAAGTCAAGGTTTTGTAGTGAGGTGGTCTTTGAAGAAGTTGTAACTAATCACAGGATGCTGCTCAACAAATATAGAAGTACCAGAAAGCAATATATTAATGGAATGGTTTCACTTCATGATAAATTATAATAATACTGTTTTATTTTTGTTTAACTTTATGGCTTTGGCGTAGAATGTATGAGATCATTTTCATCTAGTGGAATGGCTGATATCAAAATGCTATAGTGTCTTAGCTGCTATTGTAGGTGTGGCTTACAAATTTTGTGCAATGTATTGAGCAAACTACACAAGCAATATGATAATGCATCATGTAATCAGCTTAAGTATATATATATAAACAACATTTTTTCTCTCACACACAACGCATTTCATTTATATATTGATAAGAACCAGAATACATATATGAATAAAATCTCTTGTGATGCAAAACTAAAGTTGCAGACTATGGTGTGGGATGTTTAGGAGTTGGATGAGTTGTTACTCCATGGTAATCTATATGATAGACAAGATCATGGGGACCGTAACTGTTTCCGGTATAATCTGGTATCCTGGAATCTTCGTTTACTGGGGTACTTTCTGTTGCCTTATCAACTCCCTGCATTTTATACTGCCGAGTAACAGGAATGAATTGAAACAATGAGAAAACAAATGCAAGAGCATATTTCTATTAGTAGTACAAGAGAAAGGGATAAAACCTGTAGATGAAAGCTTGGTTTATGCCCTCTAGGAATGTGTGGCATATTGTTTACTTTCCTCTTTAAGATTTAGTTAGGGGAATAGCGTACCTGGGTTTTGTGATCGTGGAGTGGGGCTGGCATGCTCAACTTGCGTGTTGCCGTAGCATCTAGAGAGTAGCCTGTGTGTTGGGAGAGGGAATATAAAGAGAACATGAGAAGGCAGCATAGAAGGAAGATAGAAGAACTCATGATGTAATCAATCTGAAAATTGAAAATAAGGTTTGCGGACAAGTTGTTGGTCACTTAAAAACATTTTATATAGAAGAGCATGGAAGTGCATGTATTGTCAGAAGAAGGAAGTGATGGGGGAGAGAGAAGGAGAAAGTGTTTGCAATTATTGATCTGGGAGATGAGGAAACATGTTTAAACCTACGTGCCCACGGTTCTAGTGCTTATGTTGGACTACCCTAACTCTCTCTCTCTCCCTCTCTTTGTTTCTTCGTACTCCTCTCTCATGATATTAACATAGTGAAATTTTGCTATTTTAATTTTTTGACAATGGACAATTCTCCTCCTCAGTGAAGAAAGAAGTGATGTTTAGTTCACGTGTATGTCTCATGCCAAATGAAACCACACTGTAACATCATCAACTCATGTTTTGTCCTCAACAATAAAGACTGGTTGTGATATGTCATCCTTTGGCTGCTATCTTTCTATGATATCTTGCAGATTTTGTAGGCATCCCAAAGCACTTGTTGGTTGCAGTAATTTAGTCAAGGCGTACCCAATCAACTCTGAATCTCCTATCATTTCGTCTCCTTCTTGTTGTACATGGACCAACCTACTCCACTCACATCTTTCTTGCAACATGACTGTCTTCCTTTTTCTGGGTTTAGCACTTCGACTTAATCGCATGCCCCTTGCAAGAAACTCATGTACAAACTTCTCCCTCCATTTCCTTAAAACTAATAGCTGGCTGACTAATTATAGAAACCAATACTTTGCTTTGGTCATTCGTTTAGTTTCCTTAAAACAAATGTAAGTCAAGAACCAAATTAACCAAATGAACTTTGTCTTTAAGAAAATGTTCACACATTATCAATTTAAGTATATAATTCATAACCATTATTATGCATCCAAAGATTGAGTTGTGTTTTATCACCAAAGTTTATGTCTAGGTTCCATTTGAACACCGAAAGCGACTGGGGTTGAGAGTCACATGTCCATCCTTGTTTGTTACATGAACCAAGATATATACAAGAAAACAGTTCCCATAATTTGATGAATAAAATTAAGTCTGAATCAAAGAGGTGAACAAGTGCATGGACGCACTTTTCCAATGAACAACATGTCGATGATCTTTCTTCCTTTTTTCCCCAGAGGGATGTAACCCACAACCTATGGAACGTAAAGCTTTGGAAGCGAACCTTATAAGTGAAAGTTGAAACATGGAGACATGAGTTGTACAATCTGGGTCTACACCACATGGACCAGATTAAGAGTCTATTACCTAAAATGGACTCTTAGTACCCAAATATCACCTACTTTTATAACACCATTATTATATTAACGTTGATCAAAGTTAAATTAAATAAATAAAATTAATATTGATTTAATCAATACTAACTTAAATAAATATAAATATTAAAAATAAATAAAATTAATATTTAATTTTAATATTTATTTTAATTAAGTTACTTAAGTTGATGTTAATCTAATCTTAACATAAATATTTTTTATTGATTAAAAAACCTAAAAACAGATCGGGTCACCTTAAAGTTGACTAAACAGTCTAACATTAAACCACTCTTACTAGCTTTGGTTAGATACTACCATGATATTCACACATATTTATTTATTTATTTATTAAGAAAGAAATATTAAAAATAATTAGTGTCCACTTAAAACTAACTAAACTAACTCTATCAACAACTAAATCATTTAAAAATAATTTATATTTTTAATCCATTTTTAAATTAACCTTTTTCGTGGATTAAACTGACTCTAATAACTTTATAATTTAGCCAATTCTGATATTTGAAAACTGGTTTGTGATATTTTCTTGCAGTTAAATTATTAAATAACTTATATTATTATATGATTATGTTATTAATGATTTTTTATCATTTAAAATTAATTTCTTAATTAGCAAGTAGATTAATAAAAAAATTATGAAAAAATTGAAAAGGTTGGCATGAAATTTAATTGGCATTGTGACATGCATATTTTGAATTGGTGACAGTGAAAACAACACGTTTTGATGAAAGTAGGTACCTAGCCAGTTAGGCAGCCCTCACCACATAAAAATTTAGAACAAAAGAGTTGAATAATGTGCATTTTCAATTTGTCATTGCCAATGTATATATCATTACTCTCTGCAACACTCTTTCCTTTCTATTTTATTATTTTATATTATTAGATAATGTCTACAAAGGAGTTTATACATTTTTAATCTATACACCTTTTTTAAATACAGTTAGTTCATAAATAAAAATTGGATCCATCCTAAACTTTGAAATTATTTCCTGTTAAAATTTTAGATCCTCATTATTTTTATTTTTTGATAAAATTAGTTCAAAAGTTAGCTCATAGATATAAAAATTTGGTAGCAAAAATGACAAGCTAATTTATTATATATAACGTGTTTGATAAAATAATAGGTTCAAATAACTGATAACTATAAAACCGCAAAAATAGATGTGTTAATTTTAATTTTTTGTTAACTTTTTATCAATAAACCGATCGTTTTATTTGTATATTTTAATTTTAATTATTATATATTTCATATTATGTATTTATTGTTTATCTTAGGTTATATTTTAAAATACATTTCAATTAAATTTAAAATAAATTAAAATATCATACTTCTAAATAGAGAATGTTATGTTTCAATTATATTGAATTAATATAATTATTAACAAAGTGTAATGTAAAAGAATATCATCTATCAATATTAATATCTTAAAATTTAATGTAAAAAATAACAAAAAATACTGTAAATAGCATAATGGTTATAATAAGTATCATAATATACGAATATTAAAAAACTAATTATTATCTACTAGTACAATATATATATATATATATATATATATATATATATATATATATATATATATATTATAATAAAAATATTAAAAGATGTCAAAAAAATTAAATTTTATAAAAAATAATATATTTTTATCTTATGAGTAAAAACAATATATATAATAAAAATATATTTAATATAGAAAATATTAAAAGAAAAACTTAATAAATAGTTCAAAGATAAAATGTAAACAAATAAAAAGTTAGAAATTATAAATTGTAAAATTAGTGTAAATGTTATATGTCTTCTTGTAACTCAATAATTCGGTTAGTGATATAATCTAGTTACACTATGTAGTCTATAATGGTAATAAATTTTAAATTCCTAAATAATGTTCTCGAAATCTCTTACTCGACAAATAAGAATTACTAAGATAAATTATACAAAATATTAAAAATTTGATATGAAGTCACAATATTATTAAAATAAGTAAAAATAATAAGAAAATATAAAATTATATTTTTAGTTTTATTTTTTAATATAAAAACAAATTAATAAAAAAAACACGTGTTCCAATCCTTTTATGAAATGGTTTTATTTCTAGTTTCATCTGAATATTAGGAATGGAATATAGGAATGCCTTCTCTTAATTCCAAAAACGTAAGGAATAATATTCTAAAAACCAATACATAATTTCCAATATAGTCTATTTTAGACCATGTATTTCTATTTTATAACTTTATAGAAAAAAACATTAAACATTTAAAAGAATTGTAAAATAAAGTTGCATATTAATATCTGACAATAAAATGAATTAGCATAAACACCAAAATTAGATTTTTAGGAAATGAAATGTATTAAAGAACAATAACCCCCATACCTTGAAGTATGGAATTTGCCTTTAAATTTCCTAATGAAATAAAAGATAAAAAACTTACAAAGAATTTTAAGATGTCTTAATTATAATTCAAATTTTATTCCCAATGTTAGAATTACTAGTAAACCCTTTTTCAATAAGACTTACTAGAAAAAGAAAAAATCCAAGACCTTGAAAAAAAATTAACTAATAAAGTGATAAAGGTAAAAGAGTTAGTCAAGAGTCTCCCATGTTTAGAAATTCACTAAAAGCCTACCTCTAAATTAGGTTTTGGGAGTGTTAAAAGAAAAAAAATAGGAGAAAAAAAAGTAAATTGTGAGAAATTAAAGCTGATAATAATACTCAAAATAGATACATGATAATTAAGAAAGGATTATTGTTTATAGCATTTTGTGTTACTAAATTTCAACATAACTTGATAAATAAATAAAAAATTCCTTTTAAGAATTGATTGCATATCAATAAAAGAAATTTTATAAAAAAAATGTTAAGAACATTGTTTGGAAACAAATTTTTGCGAGGTGAAAAAGTTTATTGTCCATGTTGATTTTAATTTAAAATAGAATTTATAAGAAAATAATTTTATTTATAATTTCTTGATTTATGAATTATCACAGGTAAATCACTATCTCAAAACACTAACAAATAGTTAAAATTAAATTTCTCGTACTAAGTATTTGAATCCAATTCTGTACTTAAAATTAGTAAAAAATTCTGTACTTAAAATTAGTAAAATAAGTATACTTTATTGTTGACAAATCAGTACAGGATCAATATTTTTTTTTTTCTGTATTAATTCATGCACGAATTTAATTCCAACATATAGGTGTTCAACTAACTAAATAACGATTCTAGGATATAATTGTATCAGAAAATAATATCACACATTTAGGATTAAGAATAGAGATTGTATCCAATAAAAATTCGAACCATGTATTGTTAAATTGTTAAAGGTACCAGAGTAGTTTTCTTATTCACATTATGTATATATTAGATGTTATTGACTGTGTTATGTAATTTAAAATTTTTATTTAATGTTTTGTGTTGAGTTGTGTTTAGATTATGATAAAGGTACCTTTATTGTATATAGTGAAATAAATTTTTGTATAATAGTTAGAACATTTCTTAATTATTCTGCTTTTATTATATTTATTTTTTATTAATAAAAAAAATCCACCTCAAAACACTCTAGATCCAATAACCTAACCCTAAATAGACTTTGTTATATATAAGACAAGGAAATACTAAAATACCATAATTCTTCAAAAAATTCTAAATATACTTTAATAACTCAAAATAAATTCACCATGTTAGGAAATATCCCTAAATTTATCAAAAGAGTCTCCAGGAGAATTCATTTTAAAAGAGTCTTGCCAATTGATAATTAATTACTCTTAAAACCAAAATTTGAGAAAAATGAAACATCAAGTAATATCCCATCTTGCTCCTACTATGGATGCCAAATGAAATACATAATTTTATTAATTTATAATTCTAAACACTTAATCAGCAAGAGCAGCCCCTAAAATATATAAGAAAATTCCTATAATAATACGCTATTATAAGTTGAAGATTTCTAAAGTAATATCTTATAAAATGATTCAATCAACATCTCTTAAAGCAATATCTTAATTCGATTCTATTGTATAAACGAAGTGTGTTTTGGAATTGTGACGCAACAAAGATTTGAAATACATATTAAGTTGGACTTGTGCATGAAATGTTGGTTGCTAAGTTAGAAGCTTAGCATATACATATATGAACCATTACCAGGTCAGAGAGAAGAGAAGAAACAAATAAATGCTTGCCTTTCAAATTCATAGCAGCACTTTGCCTTTGCTTTGGGTAACACAGCTGCATCATTTTCATCATATATCTATCTTTAATATTCCACAATTGACTTCTCAATGCTAAATTTCTATCAGTATGGTCCAACCATATAATAATTACTAAATTAATAACGTCTAAGAGCATCTCTAATCTTTAATATATAATGAACTTTTTGTATAAGGGTATTTTTTTATAAAAAATATATATATTATTTTAATATAAACTTTATAAATATAATTTTCTTAGAATTAAATAAACTTCGTTATATAAATGACTCTTGTAAAATTTATATTTGTGGAATTAATATTAAATTAATATTTGTATTAATAAAAAACTCATCTAATACATTAAAGATGCTATAATTGATCAGCTATAATAATTCACACTAATTAATGCTGGCAGGTGTAAATCAATTGAATTCTTTATCAATTATTGGCTATCTAATTTTTTCTAACCACTTGCATACAGGGCTTTTGACTTTCTGAAGAAAATATCGGATATCTTTTTGCAATTCTTGGTCATTTAAGTTAAGTTAGATACGAGTCCAATTTTTAATATGAAACTCTAATTTTGACTCAATATATATGAAACTTACTTTCACTTAATTTTAGTACCTTTTCATACTGTACTAAAAAAAAAAAAACTGTACAACCAAGATAATCTTTTATTACAAATGTTTTAACAAATCGAACTCAAATTTTCTTTCACAATATTGTCACATCCTGTAAGTAAAGAACGCCTGAAT
>Ga0209489_102866_pt1 | contig 34441 bp, 16 predicted proteins | sample SiratrowhiteBW_FD_187527 | JGI IMG/M metagenome (GOLD analysis project Ga0209489, IMG submission 187527) | Root nodule microbial communities of legume samples collected from California, USA - Siratro white BW (SPAdes) (version 2) | ecosystem: Host-associated > Plants > Roots > Nodule | place...
ATATATTAGATATTTAAGTGTGAGTCTAGTTCCACATTGAATAGAAATGAGAAAGTTGAGCAACATATAAAAAAAAGGAAGATCCATAAACTTAATGTCTTAAAGTTTTGAATTGAAGATGATAGTCATTCCATAATGTGATTTGGTTCTTTGCCTCATTCTTATTTGTCTTACCCCTCATATTACCTAACAATATGATATATTTATGTCAGCTCATTTAAGATTTAAAAATATTAATAGCAATTCAAATTAAAATTTTAAGGAAATTATCTTTGTTTACTTTTAGTTTTAATTAACGACTATTTCTGCCACTTTGCTCCTTTTTTTTTTCTTTTCGCCCTAGTCACCAATTAGAAAACTTTATGTAATGTAATTAATAATTATAAAACACGAGCTTTTGAATAATGTAAAAATGGTGAATTAATTAAGCCTGTACTTCCTTTAATATTCATCCTATACGATCCCTAGCCACCACGTTATTTCCAGTTAAAAATATGAACTCCTTATTATCTTATTGGTATTTTGTTTATAAAAGTATCTTTATCTATTTTGGGAACACTGTAAAAACTATGTTATATATACGCACTCACTCGAAATGAAATTTTTTTTCTCATATATGTAAGTGGTCAGCACTCAATTTTTTTAACATTGGAGAGGCAAGTACATAGGTCAAAAGGGGAATAAATAACTTGGTGCATCAAAGTTTTGAAAACTTTGTTGTGTTTTAGCTAGTTCGCAATAGTTAGCCACCTCTCCGAACATAGAAAAGAGTTGTCTTGTAAGAACCTTAAATACAGATACATGGAATGATTGTCAGCACAAAAAGGAAGTTTAAACTTTAAAGTTTAAACCCAAAGTAACAAACAACCGTAAAGGAGCTTAATAATTAATCAAACGGTAACTACACTTATTAAAACTAAAAAGGACTCTCCACGTCTTGCAAACTTTTCTGATCTTAAAGACTTTAATCAATTATTTCCTACCACTTTGAACCTAAACCACCATATCCACTGGGATTTTCTTTTCCCAAAATAAAAAACATTTGACTAATTTACCTACGTTGGCTTGCTAATGTTTACGAAAGTAGCTGTAAATTAAGGGAGAAAAAAAGGTACTATTCACACTAAAAAAGCAGATGATACGGCATGATATCGTTGCATAAAGTGAAACAGTGGATTATGACGTGGGCATTGAACTTTGGTGGGGCATGTAACGGATGAACTGAATTGACATAATTTTTCTTCTTTTTCTTTTCTAAGCTTTGAGTTTTTTTAACTTGTGAAGATATTGTCATGCATGCGCACAAGTGGAATAGTTGGTTCTTAACCCAACCGTTGCAAAAGCGAAAATAAAAGGGTAAGGTAATTAGTATTGAGAACCCACCAATGGCACTAAGTTGTGAAGCTTTCATGATTTTAATTTAGTGGTAATGTAGTTGGAGCAGGCCATTATTTTGTCGTCCTGAGAGTTCAATCGATGATCCACTGTGAACAACTGCTGGACACTTGATGCATCAACACAGGAAGAAGTGGATTCTCTCAGAATGTGATCGATCCTGATCCATGCCTTTTTCTTCTGCATCTGCAAATGTTCTGCAACTTGGACCCCTTTAAACATCAATCTTTTATAGTATCTCTCTTTTCCTATCTTTAATTATTACATTCTAAAATGTAGTTTAAGCCACACAAAAGTTAACTAATCACATTCAGCTTTCGAAAATTTTTCTAACATGTAACTAGCTTCTATATTATACATGCAGATAAATTTTTTTAAATATTTGTGCTAATTTTTGTGAATTAATTAATTTTAATTGTAGTTAAATTCGATTTGATTTAAAAATTATACTTACCTTCCTTATTGTTTTATTATTTTTAAGTGAGTTTAATTTGAGTATGCTTTAAATGTAGGATTTTACACTGCAAAATAATTAAATGACAAAAACTAGCTATAATTTTTATATAACTTAAATAAGAAAAATCTGCACGGTTTTTAAACAAGTAGGATTAATTAAGGTATAATTGTAACTAACATGGGGTTATATAATTATCTGTTCATATTTAAAAACCTTACTTTTAAATGGAAGATCTGTTAATTTACTTTTGTGAAATATATATATGATAATATTTTTTGTTTAAAAACATAAACACACTCATAAAGAGTGAGTCTGTTTTCGTATGATTTATAGAAAACAATAAAATAAATAGAAACAAAGTAGACCATCATAAGATATTTCACTTATTTAGATAATCAAATGAAAGTGAAAGGAAAGAAATTTTGTAAGAAACCCACTTAAAGAAAACTTCTCTTTCTAAATGATGACCATTATGTACATAGTTTGCTCTTTTAAAATTTTGAAAAATGATAGTTTGACCATCAATACGACCAAATTTTACCTTTCTGCATTTCACAACTCTCGTGTAGAGTTACTTTTTGGTTGTAATCAACATTCCATGCTCATAGAGAAGTTTCTGAATGTACATGTAAATACTTGCTTTTACTATTTTAGTATGAAAATAACATACAATTATTCTGAATAATATATAAAACGTAGTATAATTTTCAATGTTATGAAAAAACACATATTATAATTGTAAATTCTAAACAAACCGAAGACAGAGGATGAAGAAGGCAATATGAATCAAGAAAAATCACTACCATCAAAATATTGAAACAAACTTCATTATTGTCATCATACTGTAAAAAATATATAATTATGGAAAGAGATAAACCTGTTGAATAAAATTAAATAATTAAATGGAATAATCTCTTATGAATAAGAGAATCTCTTGTTTTACGAAATCAAAATATTTGTTTTACAATTCAGAGTTCGGCTTTGTAGTTGTTTTAAATGAATTATTAAATTAGCTTATGTATTATTAGTGCATTACGTTGTAGCAGTGATTTGGCACGAGAATGGTTCTTTGGAGGGCTTTAACCCCAAACCCATTTTCTTTTATGCTATTCTCAATAAGAAGATCCAATGTTGGGCTTTCACAGAGTGATTCTTCCAGCACCTCCTTACTTTCTCCCTGCACCTCCATGGATTCAATTAAATGACTATTATATTCTTAATGGAAATTTTTTTTAAAATCCTACACTCACTCGTCTCTTAATCCAGAAACAAATTTGTTTTGTTTTTTTATTCTAAATTCTATAATTTAAAATATAAAAATTATATTTGGAATTGTGAAATCTGAAATATAAAAAAAGAATTATATTATTATCCATAATACAAAAAATATATTTCAAATTAAATAATTACAAAATATTTTTTATATTTTCAAAAGTATTGAAGTGCAGGAAAAAAATATTTTTGATATTTTCAAAAATATAGAGGTGCAGGAACAATCACTCGCTTTTGCATGGAGTCAGGGCCCAAGAAACTGTATTGTAGATTTAGAAAAAGTTAAAAGTGCAGGCAAAACATCCATACAAGTAACTTCTACATAACATTACATTAATGATATTTTTAGATACTTAACACTTTTCTTATAGGAGAGAACTTCTATCAATTAAATCAAACTAATTTTAGTTCATGGAAAATTATTATTTTTTTAAAAGTAATTATGAAAAGGCTTATCCAACCATATTCCAATTAAATGTAAGGATCTATTACCTAAGCGTATTGAAGTATTTAAATCCTACGATTTTTTGTTTTGTAAAGTAATATGCAAGTCGCACTTCAAAATGCAAATTTAAATGATATAATTTCATTATTATTTGTTAAAATGAAACAATTTCATAGTTCTAAAGGCAATATCAGATAGATACACATACAAGTATTACATAAGCCTGATATAACACCATTTTGATGGAGTACCAAGTGATGTATGATGTGTGCTAGAATAATCTTTCTCTGCTCTCTCTATATCTCTATTTTTTGTAACTTGTTTTTTCTTTATATTTCTTTCAGCAATCTAAACAGAGTATATGCTCGTGTACAGCATTAAATCTGTGCACTGCCCTTTATTCTTATTAAAGGATGAAAAAGAAAGACCTGCCTTTTTAATTCATATGATTACGCACGAATTTGACAATAGGGTACGCATCTTATTTAGTGGACCAGAAGACAAATTGCTAAATCCTCGTGATTTAATTTATGAATTTTAAAATCCAATGTACATGCTTTGAAATGCATGTTTTTGTAGTGATTTTCTCAGTTGTAGTTGACATGTTTCTTTCTGTAGTGACCTTTTTCAATATTTGTCAACAACGAGTGTTAGGTGAGGAATGAATAAGCAGAGCATTCATATAAAATTTTGGTTTTTCTATTAATATTATATATAGTAAAGTGATTGTGATTACAAACAACTAAACCCCGTTTTACTACACATTCAAAATCAATTTTGATAACTATTTTTCAAACATCATTTAAATGCAAATCATACCATTTTTCAAAATCAATTTTAATAAAAATTAATTTTACAAAATCAATTTTATTTAAAATAGATTTTAGTAATATATCTTTCTCATATAAAAAATTTTTAACTTATATTTGAGATTATATGTAAGATGGTTTAATAACGGTCCAATAACATTCGAGAAGTCCAATAATTTGATTAAAATAAATTTTGATACTATCTTATAAGTAAATTTTAGATCTAATTTAATTATATAAAATCGATTTGTAAAGTGAAATTTATATTTATTTATAAGTTTTTTCTCTAATTGATCTAAAGTTTTCAATAAATCATCAAGAGATTTCAAAATTTTCACTATCTTGTCCTAGTGAAACCGGTGGACTGGTATGAAACAAAGCCTTGTGGCAGACTTTTAACAAAGTTAAGGAACCATGTACTTGCTTGAAATGCAAGAGGGGGACCTCTATGTCAAAATATGAAACCTTCACAATGTGTTGCTTTTACCACCAAGTTATGTGCCATATGATAGCGAAAAAAGTGAACTTTATCTTCTGGAATAAGGCACTGAGAAATGTTAACTGGGCACCAAGCTGTATTGTGTGGTGATCAAAGTGTGAGATGAGATGCATAGCTGATTGGTGGAGTGGCTTCTTCTTGTGCAAGGGAAAAAATGTTTGAAAGTGACAATATACCAGCCACAAATTTTAATTCATGAGTGACCTATTATGGTATTTAAAACGTCCCAAAATATATAACAGTGACCTTGCAAAATCTTCACCCCTTGTCTAAGAAAAGCCTCGATGGTTCCTCTTCATCTCTCTTACCCCTCTTGTTATCTCCTCCTCTTTACTTCTTCTGCATGAGCCACACCCACTTCTTCACCAAATGGGGTGGCTGCAATCCCTCCTCTCTCCACTGAAGAAGTTCTGGCTCCGCTTGAATTCAACTCAAAAGAAGAGTACGTTCCATGATCATGTTTTGTCTTTTGCAATACTTGTGTCTCGCTTTTTACATTGTCTAAGTACTTTACACAAAGCTTCTATTTATTCTTGAACCACTCATCATATTCACACCAATGCTCTCTTTCACTTATTTACCATTTCATTGGGATTTGAAATCAAGTAAAAGACCATCCAACTTGGTTCATGTTCTGGGAAACGTGTTTTCTACTCAAACACACTACTGCCAAGGGCACTGCATGATCACGTGATTCTTTTTCACATTTGTTTCCAACATTTCAGGAAGAGGGATTTACATTCTGTATGAAGATGTCAAGTCTTGCCCCTATGAAGACGTGCATGTTCTCTGGTCTATACTGGTGGAACCGCATTCACCTTCTATGGTATCCAAAAAAAATGAAGGCCTTGGACACAAGACAAAATTGAGAAGTGGCTAGTAATAATGTCAATAATAAAATATTTATAATGTTCATACTATAGAGTGTTCTTATCTTACTTTTACTTTTTCCTTTAACTTTTTAGCACCAGTAAGCATAGAGTGACTCTTAGCTTTTGCTTTTGAAGCATTTACTTTATATATAAAAATTTACCTATCTTTATACCTTCTTGAATGATTTTGGATTCTGGAAACTTGGCTTGATGTTATTGGGGAGAATGGGGTAAGAAAGAAGAAATTACATTTTTTTTCTTAGAAGGGGTTTGTTTAATCTGTGTTGTTAGTTAAGGCGTCTATTTGAAGGTGTTGATATGGTAGTTTGTTCCTTTAATTTTCATTGTTGAAGTTGACCTGTGAAAGCACAGACTTAAACTTAGTCAATCTAAAAATAAGTGACAGAATGTTAGGTAACAACGAAACAGGTCTTCTGGTTTAACAGTGTAGTGTAAAATGCTGAATGTGAAAGTCTTTTATATCATTCCAGTTTACACTATGCCTTTAGTAGCAACCAGAGAGCTTGGGATCTAAATAATTTCTTTATGGTAGAAGCTAATTCAATTCAAATCACCGGCTTTCAACAAACTAGAGTAATAATCTTTCGAAAAAAAAAAAAAGAAAGTACCAAAGAAGAAAAGTTCAAATGAGATATCATTAGTTTTAAATTTTTAATAAACTTGGAATATTTTAAATTGAGACCAAATTGTAAAATTTTCATTTTACTCGTTGAAAAATTTTTTATATTTTTTATTTGAATCTCTACTTGTTAACAAATAATGTGATAGTTTAATTTTGTAATCTTAAACATAACATCATGAAGTTATATAATAATAATAAAAAAAAAATTCAATAATCTTAATTATTATTATAAAAATGACATTATTTCAAATTTTAAAATTAACTATTGAAATAAAAATAAAACTAATTGTATGAAGATACGAAATAATATTGTGTGATAAATATAATTAAAGTTCTAAAGTTTCTTTTATGGTATAAGTTTTTAGTGATGTACTTTAGATTAAAAAATCAAATGACCACATGATGATAAGAACTTAATTAAAAAATATAAAAGTTTAAATATGAAATAGAACAAATTTTTTAATAGAAATTAGATTAAAATGTTCAAATTTATAAGAACATAAAACTTAATTAGATTAAAATTCGCAAATAATGACAAGACAGAATAAACTATCACCTCACCCTAATTAATAGCAAAATCAATAAATAAGAACTCAATTAATACTAAAATGATAAAAATTCAATTAAAAAATATAAAAAATTGAAACATTCAATAAAACAATTGTTTTAAGTTTAAAGATTGAGAATAAGAAAAACAAAAATTTTACTACGAAAACTACAAAAATTAAAAATGATACATGTAGAAATTAAAATAAATTATTTTTAAGTATAAGGATTAAAAACTAAAGTTTTGCAACTATTAATTAGACCTAGATGTTTATAACAGAAAATTACTCGAGAAATCAGAATAAACAACTCAAATGAAATTTACACATGAGAGAAACGATTCACAAGCAAAGCAAATAAAATTTGTACAACAGAGAGTACTTCTAGAGAAACCTACCAATACACAATTAGCCAAAAAAACTAATACAATTAACCCAAAAACAGATAGCTGATGATATCTCTTTCTTGTGTAACTAGATAAGCATAAAAAAAAACTATAACAATGTGTAATATGATCTTCTCATTTGATGTAAATAAATAAATAAATCATGTCTATTCTTGTGTAATAATGGAATTATGTGTCATTTTCTTCGGATTTGATTAGATATAAAGGATATTTTTGTCAAGGGCTTAGACTCATAATTTTAGGATAACTCTTGAGTTTTGTTTCAACTCATATAATTTCAATATATTATAATTAGTAATTTTAAAAAATATAAAATATTTTTAATTATTTTTGCCTTTAAATAAAAAAATTCTACTAATAATATATTAAAAAATAAACAATTTTACATTCTTTCAAAATTATAATATCAAAATTAATATATAGAAAATAAATCACAAACGTTCAGGTAAATTACAATTATTCTTAATAAAATACCATGTTAAAAAATTGAAAATAAAAGAGTCTATAAGTATTTTATTTATAATAAATAATAAATATACTAATTAAATTAAATTAAACATCTAAAAAATAAAACTATTTTAATTTAAATATTTTTTAACATCTTAAATTATATTTTTTACTTTTAACAATAAATTAATTAAAATTATAGATAATGACTGAAAAAAAAACTAAAATATTACAAATTTAAAATTAATAAATATTTTTTTAAGTATTAAAAGTAGACTAAATAGATATTTAAAACCTTGCTAGTTATTCATAATGATAAAATACATTTTACATTTTTATGAAATTTCTAAAATATTAAATATCATTTTAAAAAATTATATTATTTTTATCTTTCTAAAATTTAAGCATATTTTTTGTCTTTTCCATATTTTTTTCAAAATTTGAAAAGATCAAATTCAATTAAAAGAAATATCTTATATATGTGAAATCTTTTATAGAACATAAATGAATATGTTAATAACGAATCGCTGTCAATCAGATAAACAAGGAAAAGTATAAGACTCCCAAAGCAACAGGGTTACTTCTTTCTGTCCAGATTTTGTTTCTGCTGCATGCGATTTGCCTCTGGTAACCCTTCATCTCTTTCACTATTTCCACTTTCTGGTTTTCCGCTACCTTGTTTTCTTTTATTGTAACCTTCGATTTCTCTTGTTTAATGATGCCGTTGTTTCATATGTTTCAACAAGAATCTCGTACCATGGAGCATTATTATCTGTACCAAAGCCCATTCATATGCTAACTTATTAATGTTGGAATTAGGTTCCTTTCCTTGTCAACAACAAAATTGAAAGGAAAACAGTGTATCGCTAATGTTGAAAATTTCTGCCACTACCTAGCTAAGCTGTAATGTCTACCTTAAATCTGAAAAGTTCCTCCCCACTTGATTTTTTTATTTATTGTGGGTTCATATTTCTTCCATTTTACCTTTTCCTCCTGAAAACTGTGGTGTGGGTTCATGCTTGATACAGAGGTACAAATCTATTTGTTTTTCTTGTCTCCTGGTAAAAGCTGGATGTGAAGTAAGAATCCAATGAATTTATGTAATTTGTTTTTTCTCTTCTTTTTATAAATGTTAGTAGGGCATGTCTATGTTATTTATCAGGGTCTAGGTTCTTTCCTTTTGTTTGGATTCTCCTCCTCTTATTGCCTGGAAGCTTAACAAATGTCAGCTTCAAGGTTTCTCCTCAGTAATGGAATCCTTTTGGGCTCCTCAGATGCCCCTCCAGTCAAAAACTTCCTTGAAACTCATCCAGGTACTTTCAAAATGAGTAACAATTTAGTAAAATAAGTAAATGAACTATAGCAAGATTTCCTTATACATTTACTTGTTTATTTTAAAACTTATTTAGCTAACTTCTGGTCTAGGTGCTTACACAACATCACGTACTCACAACAATGCCTCATGGTTGTTATTTTGGGAAAGGCACATGAAAAGACTATCAGAATCTATACAAATTCTATCAAATTTTGCTCCATGGCTTCTATTTAAATCTAATCATTCTGCAGTTTTGTCACCCTCATCACCAACCTTGTCAATCTGGCAACCGACTCTTCAGGTGTTTGTTAATGATTCGATAAGCAAAGTCTTACCAATTGCTCTAAAAGAAAGGAAAGATTGTGAAGAGCTGGCCATTACAACTCTTGTTAGTGGTAATTTAGAGGGATTAAATGCAGGTGAAACTGTTAGCAAGGAAAACATGAGTAAAATTCTCGATGTGCATGTGCATGTTGAAACTTATGTTCCTCCTACATTCGGTATTTGGGGAAATGGTGTACATTTGGCTTTGGTGGGATATGGGAGGAATGTCGCAGCTGCAAAATATTCAGATTGGGTAAGGTTAGTTTGTGCATGTTGAATTGGAAGCATTATTAAACACTTACTTTTTCCTAAAATCCTAAGAAAAATAGCAGGATATTAATGAATAAAGATACAGACACTAAAAGTCATGAATATCTTTTTTTTCTCTATTATGGTTTTCTTAATTGCTTTAATTAGTTGTCTAGAAATTAGGGTGGGTTGTAGTAAGGTTTAAGAGGGAAACGTCTAGGAATCAATGATAAGAACTATTAAAAATCATTTATATATTGTTTTAGAATACTCTTTAATTTTACATCCATCCAACGTGTATTGCCTAATGAATTCACATCCCAGGTTTGATTTCTCAGAAATAGTGCAGCGTCTGTCGCATGACTATAAATTAAGTTATATATATTTTTACTAAAATAACCCCTTTATTTTTAGTGACTATAACTCTGGTAATGAATTCAGAATGATCTATTTTTCTTTTAAATTTCATTATTAATATTTATATCTGCTGTCTCTGACAGTGTAAATTTGCATTTTATTTCATTTTCTTGCTGTTTGTTGTGTTGATGTTCCTTCAAGTTAATAGTTGGAAATTCTGCTACAATGCAGGATTAGGAAGCCTCTGGAAAAGCTCAGGCCTCCCTCAGTGACAGAACTGTTGCTGTCAAATGATGGGGATCAGATCCTGGAAGGTTGTGTGACAAATTTTTTTGTTGTTTGCTGCAAGGTGGGCTTATTTTATCTATCAATTTAATTTATAACTTTCTATGTTACTATATTCATACTTATCTTATGCTAGATTCTACATGCCTATTTTTATTAGTGCGCATACTTATACATCACTCTCAACAATCGGAACCTAAAGTTGTTGCTAAATATTGGGGTTGGATTGAACAAACTTTAATATTCTAATAAGACTTATTAATTTTGATTTGTTGTAATGCTACAACCAATGCAACGAGCTTTCTTTACATAGCAGTCTTTGTTGAGTAGGATGGACTATTTTCTTTATTTGATAGAGATTGACAAGCATACCAATTTATTAAAAACCTTTAAGTTCATTCTCTCTTCATTAGGCAGGATGGAGATATTCATAATGAATTCCTATTCTTTGTCGTATTGATGAATATAGAGTACTCGACTACTCATTGAGTTTCAATCCTTTTTATATATTTGTGTTCTGTTTTAAAATTTTATGCTTTCATGTTCATTTGATGGTCACTGCACTCTTGTGACTGCAAAGGTACGGATGCCATCTTTTGAGTTTCCCCTGCTCTTTTGCTGTGAATGTGCGTGTGTGTGCTTTGAAACATTTTATGAAATAAACTTATGCATTGCTTTGTACTTCTGCTTTTGATGACAGGCTTGTGCAACTTTTAGAGTTAATTTCTTGTTTCATTTTAGGTTTGGGATTCAAATGATGGGAAGGCCCCGTGTGACTCTTTTGAAGTACAAACTGCTCCTATCAGTGATGGTGTCCTTCCAGGAACAATACGCCAACTAGTGCTTGAGTACGGTTTGATTATAAATCTTACTGCTATATTTTCTTTGACCATAAAGAAAGCATGCCCTTGTGTAGAATTTATGTTATTTAATATGGTCTATAGTTTAATTGTTTGACATTAGCATAAAATTAGGCTGTATCTCGTATTGCTAACAGTTAGACTTAAAGCATTGCCTTTCTGTTTCTGTAGTGTTTGAATAGTGTAGTTATGATACATTGTCTTGTTTGGTTTAAAGGTGAACAAAGTTATAATTTCTTCCTTTTTTCTGCCTAAGAATTCTATTTCTATTTTCTTTTTTACATTCATATGGAGTTCTAAGCTCTATTATAACAGTTATAGCTTAATTCTTAAGGTCAGCTTGGTTAAAGGGGAGTTTTGCTTTCTCTAATATTAGGATTCTGTCTTGGCCACAGAGAAATGTTTGTGGGGGTAAAATGAAACTAGAGTATTGTTTTTGTCAGGAAGATGTGATGCAGGAAGGGCAAAAGGAATAAAAAGATATGGTGGGCCTGTGTCTAGGATAGAAGCTACTGAGAAACACTAATAAGTTGTTTCTCGTGTAATTGAGCATTGACTTGTGTTATGTACAGGATATGCAGGAGTGAAGGAATTCCATTTCGGGAAGTTGCTCCCACATGGTCAGAACATGAAATCTGGGAGGAGGCATTCATCACAAGTATTATTTTGGCTTTCCAATGTTTTCATTTATTTAGTATTCAAATGCTTAAGAATACCATGTTAAAATATACATTAGTATTTTTAGAAATTTCAGTAGCTGTCTTGACTGAGTGTCTAATAAAGCCTTTGGTGGCAGTCTAAAGGGTGATGATTGTTTCTGATACCTTTGAAGTGGTTCATACTAATTGTTGGCCGCAAGAAATAAACACACTGCTTTCTACATAAGGATAAAAATCTGTTTTTCAGGCCAGGTTTGAGCACAAACACTGAATATCCCTAAGAAGGAGTTCCCTCCTTCAACATACAAGGAATAACAATCTGATACCTTAATTTTTTTTTACAAGTCCATAAGACAACTTATATAGTTATGTATTACTACAACTGTCACATCACCTAGAAGATTAAGATAAGTAAATGCCTACTGACTTCCCTATCGAGAATTATAACTGCCTAAATCAAATGTTGGCCTATCATATTCTACCATTCACTTGGGACTAAATGTCATTGCAGATAGCTTGAGGCTTTTGCAACATGTGGATAGTATTCAGGTTCCAACAGAATGGAAATCAGCCCATTCTAAAACTTGGAAGGAAATATCATGGACAAAAAAAAAATTTCAGGTGGTATATTTCTACTGGTGCTGCAACTAATTCAGTTTTTTTAAATGATTTTCTAAACTAGAGTAACTGTAGGGTGGACCAGGGATGATCACAACTGTTATCCAGGTAAATTGTTTGTTACTTCTACATAAATTTAGAAGGGGAGAAAGCAAGCAAAATAATATGCTAATATTATACTATATATTTACAGGCAAAAGAAAACTTTTATTCAAAATCAAGCTTGGCTTGTCTTTCTAAGATTTCTTGTTTCTCAATAATAATATTTCACAACATTGCAATCACAAAACCGAAATTCCCTTTCTTTCAACCAGGAAAAAATTATGGAGAAAGCAGTTGTGGAAGGGTACCCAATAAGTAACATATATGCATGTTGAAGATCCCACTGAGTTGCTAATGTGATGGGATGAAACGGACAATAGTGGACCTTCCCCTTCTTTAGTTGGCTTGTACATTGGCAATTCCATATTTCCTTGGCTCATCAACTACATGACAATGTTATCTCTTGGAACGTGGCCATTTTCTTCAATCTGAAGTCTGAAAAACTTCGTGAATTAGTCAGAGACCGAATAGAGAGAATTGGAACAAAAATAGAGAATCAACCTCTAATACTGAGGTCTGGCACTATTTTATTTTCTCCCCCGTACACTACTTATGTGAACATTATTATCCTCTTGTATCTGTTTATATGGAAAACGACTTGAACAAAACAATATAATAAAAATATTTTCTAAAAATCTAACTTTTTTGTTTTTCAATTGTTGAAGAAAATAAATGGGAAGCAAACCAAAAAGTAAAGCTAATCTCCCATGTACTGGATTCCTATCACATATCAGAGAGCACATACGCTTTAGCCGAAGAATCCGCGATAGGGTTTAATTCAAAGTATGTTCAAGTTTTACATCCCAGGATAAGACTTTTCTGGTGTTGCTCACAAGTCAAGCATTCAATTGATGGCCATTGACTTCCTGCTCCACCATGTTTATTACCATATGAGAAATACAATGATCCAAGTTTCCTTATACCTTAATTCTAAGCTGGTTTAAAACTAGAACTGTCCAAAAGGGTTAAAGCTGGATGACATCTCCTTAGAGAGATGATAGTCCATTAGTCTATAAAGTGGGGAAATTACTTCATGCACCCCCCCCCCCATTTTTGAATCTGCACCTCACAGGGTGAGATGACCGAATTGCCTGAAGTAGGTTTATCTACTCCTTGTATCATGTTGGTTATTTAGAAAAAAAGACAATTTTTTTAACCTATCTTCATGGGTTGACATAATTCAAAAGGCTCTATGGGCTTTCCTGTGGATGTACTTAATAATTTTCTTTAGTAAAATAAAATCATATACAGGTAATATAAAATGCAGAACATCTGTGGAATTAATGTTTTTGTTTTTTATCTGTTTTCTCAATACAAATGTTTTAAATCATAACTGCAAAGAAAATCTGTTTTCATTTTAAATTATAAATGTCATTTAGTTCTTACCTTTGCTGTTTTCAAAATTTGCATAAGAAACTATGAAAATAGAATTAAAAAAAATCAATATTTCATGTACAAATTTTTAGAAGTGGGAAAAAAAATAAAATGAAGTGTCACTTTTGCAATAAAAAATAAAATACTTTCTTAAACTAAACCACATTATTTACCAACATATCATTTATTAGAATGAAATTCAACTCCTATCTATAAAAGTTAGGAGCTAGTAAAAGAAAAAAGAAAAAGTGACTAGGACGGAAGATTCTATCAAAGTCAAGATTAACCATTGACAGAAAAAAAAAATACTTCTTACCAATAATAATAATATAAAACAAATAAACCACTTGTTACTTTTGCTTTTTTTCCTTGCAACTTTTTGAAGCCACAAAATAAAATGAATAAATAAACAATGTAAAGATGACTAGCTGTGCTCTCTTTCCTAGCAAGCCCAAAGATTCAATTTAAGGGAACAAAAATCTGGCAGCATGACAAGAGAAATTTGGCCGTTAGTAGATGAGCCAGGTTTCAAGTTCTTAAAAAAAAACAGTAAAATATATGAAAATGTCACATGCAAATATGACAACAGGATTGAACTTTGTCTTTAAGCTGATTGACAAAATCAGATTACGATTATTATATGGAAAATATATGTGAACCTATTGGAAGAAATCGGAGCAATAAATTGTGATTTTATTCTTTTGGTTTTATCTCTTGTCGTGGACATAGAAAACCGTGTTGGTCACTCCGTAACATGATCCAAGTCCAAAGATCTGATGACACTAATGTTTTTCTTTTTCTTAGAAAGTGTTAGTTCCATAAGATCTGAGATTATATAACTTTGTGAGAGGATTCTTTGGCACATTCTGAGCTAATGCATGCTAACTCTACATGCAGCTATTTTTTTTACAAAAAAACAAAAACTTCAGACATATTTACATTAAGAACTCATTTCTCAATATTTCACCCCCTCATCAAACAACACAATCTTTTGAACATATTTTTTTTATTGGTTGAGACTTATTTGTACTTATAAAACTATGAGAGAATTTTATAGAACGAGTTTAAAAAATCCGTGATTTCTACTAAATTTCAACTAACAAGAAAATATTTTTAAAAATGGGTTAGTGTGGTAGTTGTTAGCATCTCTCATCAAACAAATCTTTAGAGCTGGATTGAACATTACAACATAAAGGAAAGAGGCAGAGACACAACCCTATTTGGTTCAGAGGCAAACAGCAATTAACAACTTTGTTTTCTAAATTATGTTAACGAGTTTAACAGACCAAAATCACATGCTATGCTAAGTAGGTTTGAATTTTCACATAAAACAAGCAAGCTAAAGTACAAAAACGAAAAGATGGTGATTTAACTTGGTATCATACTGTATATATAGTGTTCGTATGAAGAACAATTCAACCATTTTTTACATGTTTATTTCATCGAGTTCAGAAGAATTTGAGATGTATCTAAATATCCATCCATAACATCTAATAAGAGAATTTTAGATTACGTTCGTGAAAAGGATGTAAAAGCTAGCTATACTAGTCTAACTTAAAGCAAAGCGTGTGTCATTTATTTCTTATGGACAACCAAACATAGTAGTTTCTTTCTTTTAAGTTATTGACCAAATTTTAATCCACAATATAAGAATTAAAAATATATTGTTAAGTTTTATCGTACAATAATAAAAAAAATTATAAATGTTTTATACTTTTTTTATTTTAATAAAAATACACCTAAAAGCACAAATGGTTTTTAGTTGTCCCAAACCAGCATCCCTTTCTCCTTATCTGGCTGGCACCGCCCTCTATACGATGGTCGGCAGACATGTTTGGGGGCTCCAGGCATAGCTTCCTACAAAACCACTTTAATTTTTTAGGTCCCTTTGTTTGGTGAGAAAACTTTCTAACAAGGATTAGGTTACGGTTTATTTGGATTTATTCTTAACATTTATTTAAAAAATCAGAAGATAATTAAAACAATTTTTTTATCACTTAGAACTAACTTCAACTTATAAAAATGTTTTTCTTCTTGAAAGTATTTATATAAAAAATGATCGAATTAAACTCTTAATCCTGGGCGAAATTAACTATTTTTTTGTAGAAAAGAATAGAGTACCGTTTTAGTACTAGACATTATTTCAACATTTAATATCACATTTATTGATGGATTTTATTGGTAACTAAATTTTATCAAGTAACTGAAAGCAACTACATTAATGAAGTTTTTCTTTCAAAACACATTTTTTTTATTCATACAACTTAAATATCAAACTTTGGCTAAAATATTCGACTTCCATTCCATTACTGACATGTTGGTTTCTCACTGCACTTTTTTTTAAAAATATGTTATTCAAAATATAAGTATTTATAAATATATAAATTACTCATTGAAATGATAAACTTAACCTTTTTTTTTTAAAATACTATTCGTCATCTTCCATATCGATTGCAAACACGATTGCTTGGATAAGGAACACTACTTTACAAAAAAAATTATGCTCTAAAGAAGATAAATTAATAGGGAAAACACTTTCAATATATGAGGTCAATCATAAAACACATACGAAATTAAGTTAAATATTCATTTTAATAATTTTAATTATATTTTTTAAAATGTTTAAATTTACGAGGCGTGGTAGGATTACGAAATTAAATTATCATCGATATAATGATTTTAGTTGTATTATTTGACTGAGAATCACTTTCTTTTGAGTTGGGAATTTTTGAGTCATGAATTGGACAACCCTTCTAGCATACGGCAATTTATTTAAGGAAAAAAAATGTTCTTTCATGATGATATAAACATGAAACCAAAATTTCCATCTTGTACCAATTGACGTTGTTCCTGCTAAACAATTCAATCAGAGAGCGCTTTTTTCTTTTATTTAAAAATAATCATTAAATATATATATATATATATATATATATATATATATATATATATATATATAATTTACGTTTTAATATTAAAATATTATAAAACATCATTTTTTGTTGTAGGAAATTTCAAATAAATACATATACTAAAATAAAACAATAAAAGAAAAACAAAACTCCAGTTACTCACTCCGAAGTTTTATCACTTGCAAATTCTTATATTTTCATATAACATAATCATTATATATTAGAAAATAATATAAAAAATAATAATCAAAGTAAAGTAGTTGTTTTAAAGATTTCAACACAAGTTTCAATTTGTCACACACAACTCAAACTTTCATATTTCATCTCATTACAACATACTAAACAATCAAGTGTCTATTAGTAACTTATTCATTATCACTCATGTAAAAGATATATATATATATATATATATATATATATATATATATATATATATATATATATATATATATACTTGACCTTACTTTTCCAAGACATGTGGTTCAATTTGACTCAGATATATGTTTTTATCGTACCACATTTAATGTGTTATCTCTCTATCACATCTACAAAAACATAAAAACCAAATACTCTCATGAGATGGTAAATCTATATGACTTACCAGACCAACTATCTTTCAAAACTACAAACTTAATTATATGAACATCCCTCTCACCACCAAATATTTTTTATCTATAATATTCAAATATACCAATAGAGTCAGGATATTTTATTTTAGACCAATTTCTAATTCAATACATATCATAAGTAATCTCAATACCAAACCATTATAACCAAATTTGTCTAACGATTAATATTATCAGATTTTTTGAATTACGGATGTCGGTCAATGAGAATATGTCTCGCCTAACGAGTCTGTATAATTTTGCTTGTAAAATTCTAAAACTAGTTCACATGCCTCAAATTTGAGTTTTTCAAATCCTTTCATATCAGTTTATAAAGTTATAATCTCAACTTGAGTCATTTGATTCTACTCAGAATTCTACAACTGCATAGGTACTCAGATACGAACTTCAGACCATTAAAACCAACCAAATTTTACATGAAATAGTTAGAGATCATAATAAAACTGTACACCAATCAATAATACGACAATTTATACAATTTGAGTATCAAAAAAGAGTTGTAACTCCTAAAAGATGCAAAGATATCTAACCTAGACCACAAAATCCTAATCAAAATCAAGATCTTAAACTAACATAAACTAATCTCGTAATCATAAACACCACATGCAAAACACTTAAAAAAACTTAAAATTAACTTAAAGGAAAATAAACATAATTAAAGTCATCCTAATAAAAAATCAGATAAGACAAATTTAATGAAAAATCATTACCAAAAAATTTAAATATGACTATAATCATCGATCTAATAAATGATGAAGTCAAAAATATGAAGAAAAAAGAAAAATATCTGTCTAGAATTTAAATAATTGATTCTTAATTTATGTAAAATTTTTATTTTAATAATAAAATATTTAGACATTATTTTAATTATATTATTATATTTTTTTTATGGTTAGATATATACTTTGAAAAGGTATTTAAAAAGAATACAAATTAAATTTGACAACTAAATTATAAAAAGAAAAAGCTGAAAAATGAGGTTCAAAATAAATTCTCATCAAATATATTAAATTTTCAAAATTTTGAATCGCTTAAAATTTTATATACATGACATCAAGATAATAATAGTAAATGTTTTAACAGTTAAAATGATAAAAAAATTTAACCATATTGACATTTGGTATCGATTAATCCTATAACCACTCCTATTTGAAGAAAAAAAAATCTTACAAAGGAATTTATAATCCAGATAAAATTTTGATAACTAAATTATAAAATACAGAAAAAACCAAAAATAAAATTTGAGGTTGAAAACCTATTCCCTTCCGAAAATCCAGAAGCATGGTCAATTTGAAGGGTAGGCCTGGCTAGAGTTCAAGAGCACTGGTCCCCCTTTCTTTATCAGAAGCTGGGTAATGTGGGACCACCCACTCTCTTTCTTAACCACTTCTCTCTTCTCTCCCAATCACCACTGCTCCTAACTCTATAAACTTTTGGTATATATATCCCAAAGTTTCTCCCATCAGACCTAATTTTGCTTAGACTAATCAATATTCACTGAATTAGAGACCACCCACTTCAAAATACTTTTCTACACATTTCTATTTTAGACACCAGTTTGGTAATCATTAGACCAATCCTTGTGTGCAACTTTTTGATAACTCCTAACTCAAATTTTATGTATTACCTGTTGTTGTCCACAGTGGAGAACTGAAAAAAGAACCACCCTTGGAGAGAAGTAACATTAAGGGCATGGCCAAATCTAAACTGGTTGATAAGTTCACTAAAATAGTAACAATAGCAACAAACGACACCCAAATTCCTAACTATAAAAGGTTTTCATAAATTTCAATGATGCAGCAAAGTCTAACCTTTCAATAAATGCACAGGACCCAAATTCTCCTTCAGTGCTTAGAGCACCACATAAAATATTTGTTTAATATGAAAGCCTATAAAACATTGGTTGGTCCATGCAGTGCAAGCTGTTGCATTTAGAGAGTGATAATGGTTTTACAGCTCGTGATGAGATGTAAAAAGACGAGGCTAGAAGAAAGGAGAGAGAGAGTGTGTGTGTGTGCACTTGCTTGTGTTTGTCAGTTACTGTCAGAGAAGCGTGGTGGTAGATTAGAGGTACGACTGAGGTATCACTCTCCTACCTTGTGAAGCATTTCCTTGTTGTTTAGGTTAGTTGGCACTTGGCAATAACTTTGTCCGTTTGATGGACCTTCCTAGGCTCTTTCTCTCTCTCTCTCTTCCCTACTGATTCTCTCTACATCCACAGAAAACCAAAGTAATTAGTTATCACAGTTTCCTATATTCCTTCTATTAGGCATTGACAAAACTACTCATTTTTTTTTTCTCTCTTCTCGTGTTCTTTATCTCTCTCACTCTCTGGCTGAAGAGGAAGTGAAAGTCTTTATAAACTAAAGCAAAGGAGAGAACTGACAATAAGAAACAAAGCATGAATGGTGCTGCATGTGTTGAGGAGGAGTGCTGTGAGTTTGTGGAAACTGATCCTACAGGAAGATATGGAAGAGTATATATATATATATATGCCTTTCCTTTACTCATAAACTTTTGTTGGTTTTTTATGTTTCAATTCATTGTTTTGATTCCGGGATTTGAATTTCATGTTTGGCAGTACAATGAAATTCTTGGCAAAGGAGCTTCCAAGACAGTGTATGCATGATATCCTTAATCTCTTGGTTTTCACTATACCCACCTCGGAGCTTTCCAAACAGAATCTTTTAACTGCTTGAGATGTTCTCCATTTTGTTTTTTGAGTGAAACAATTATGGGGTTTCAACAAAATGAGTTGTTTCTCTTCTTTTCTTTTTGTTGCAGCTACAGAGCATTTGATGAGTATGAAGGGATAGAAGTAGCATGGAATCAAGTAAAGCTTTATGACTTTTTGCAGAATCCTGAAGATCTTGAGAGGTTATACAGTGAAATCCATCTTCTCAAGACTTTGAAACATAAGAACATCATGAAGTTCTATACTTCCTGGGTTGATACTGCCAACAGACACATTAATTTTGTCACTGAGATGTTTACCTCTGGGACTCTAAGACAGTAAGCCCTATCCTTATCTTTTATGCATGTAAGCGTATATGAATATATTCCGTTGAATGATTTGCTCGGGTAATTATAGCTTCTCCTTGTTCTTTTTTGCTTACAAATGGGTATATTATATTCATTGTGTAAGCAGGTACAGACTTAAGCACAGACGGGTTAACATAAGAGCTGTTAAGCATTGGTGTAGGCAGATTTTGGAAGGGCTTCTGTATCTGCACAGCCATGATCCTCCTGTGATCCATAGAGATCTCAAGTGTGATAACATTTTCATCAATGGCAACCAAGGGGAAGTCAAAATCGGTGATCTTGGCCTTGCTGCGATTCTCCGCAAGTCTAATGCTGCTCGTTGTGTTGGTGCGTAGAAAAGCAGCATGAAAGCCTTTGATTATATTCCAAAAGATGAATATGAAAATGTTACTTTCCACTATCATATTAGTTCTCTATGTCTGCACAGTTTACCAGGTTAAGACTCTGTATTTGCTTTTTCTTCTTTGTTTCACTCCAGGCACACCTGAGTTTATGGCTCCGGAAGTGTATGAAGAGGATTACAATGAGTTGGTTGACATATACTCTTTTGGAATGTGCATCTTAGAGATGGTCACTTTTGAATATCCTTATAGTGAATGCAACCATCCTGCTCAAATTTACAAGAAAGTTGTATCTGTATGAAGCAAAAGTTGTTCTTTTATTTAATTTACCTGGATTCACTGTCCTATTTGATTCTTCATCTTTGTCCACTAATCTGCATGCATATTTTACAGGGGAAGAAACCAGAAGCTCTTTACAAAGTAGTCAATCCCGAGGTGAGGCAGTTTGTAGAGAAATGCTTAGCAACTGCATCCCTCAGACTTTCAGCTAAGGAACTCTTGGAGGATCCTTTTCTACAAATTGATGATTATGGATTTGACTCCAAAGTAGTGCAGTATCAAAGAGATTGCTACGAAGTATCCCCATTAATCAGACAGCCTTTGAATGGAATTTATAGCATTAACAACAGCTCAATGAGTGGATACACTGATAAGATTGGTGGTTATGGACCCTTATCTGAATTAGATTATCATCAAGACGATTTTGAAACAAGTGAAATCGGTCTCTTTGATTGTGAAGAGGATGACAATTTGGCTAAGGTTGTCACCACAATCAAAAGTAGAAGAGAAGATGATGGCATCTTTTTGAGACTCAGAATAGCAGATAAAGAAGGTTAGCATTTCAATTTCTTATTTCCTTTTGGAACTCTTAGTCTTTGATTATTCTATATTCTGTTGTTCTTCTGATACTTGCTTTGCATAAGCAAATAAGCGAAATCAACTAAGCATTCCTCTAAATAGGTAGAATTCGAAACATCTACTTCCCATTTGACATTGAGGCTGATACTGCATTGAGCGTTGCAAATGAAATGGTAGCTGAGCTTGACATAACTGATCAAGATGTAGAAGATTTAGCAAATATGATAGACAATGAAATTGCAACATTGGTTCCAGAGTGGAGAACAGGAGCCAGAGTAGAGGAAAAGTCAGAATGTTCAAGTGCAGGTGTCTGCCTCAATTGTACTGCAAACGGTTACTTGTTTGATTACTTATTATCAAATAATCCATGTGGCAAGAAGAACCTTCAATTTCTTCATTGTTCTAAAAATGGATGTGCTGCAATTCATGGCCGATTTGAAGAGATAACATACCAAGTTGAAGGATCTGCAAGTAGTGATACCGAAGGTGCACCGGATGCATCAAGCCATTCCGATGGCATTCATTATACAGATATTTGGGCTCAGAGAGATGAACCAGAGTTATACCATAAAGAGTTAAAAGACATACACTGTGACCAAACTCACGAGGTAACAAACCCGTTGAACATCGAGGAGGAAGGAAAAACTGTTAATGTGTGTGAAGAAAGTGATCTCCATACCAAAAAGCCTCTTTCAAACCCTGCAACAAATTGTGTTACGTTGGATCATGAAAATGAAATTAGGCAAGAACTAAGATGGCTCAAAGCAAAGTACCAAATGCAGTTAAGGGAGCTAAGAGACCAACAACTGGGGGTGAAGCAAGACACGGAAAAATTAAATTTTGGGAAAGATGGAATTCATAGGCTATCAGCTACATCCAAATTGAAGATCCTAAAGAATAAACCACAATTGAGATCCATAGTTTCTGGGAAGCATTTTTCTGTTGAAGACGAGAAATGCGAGAATTATGGTGATCAAATGGTTCAAAATGTTGATGAGATTAGAGAGTCTAACAGTCCTGAGCTAATGCTCACAGCGAAGGATTTCTTCACAGGAGCTTTGTTTCCACACACACTTCAGAGGGCAACCTCCCTTCCTGTTGATGCAATAGATTTCTAGAATCTAGAAACCACCCAAGTTCATAATCATAAATGGGCACCAATGTAACTACAATAACTGATAGCCTGCTTTCTTAAATTTAGGGAAAGAAAATCAGAGCCTGAGAGTCATAGGATTTACTCAAACGACCCTAGCTGTAATTTAGCTTGTGGGCTCCCTTTTCCATTATGGTCACTTGACCTACTATGAAAATGCCGAATGTAAATCATGCACAGGCTAACATAGTCAGATTAATGTAAGTAAAGTTTTCCCTTGAGATGCTGAATTTCAGCTCCATCTCCTAGAGGATTATATACGATACATGATATCAGATGCTGTGTCAGTAACATCTGTCAGTCCTCTCTATGAAATAAGCTTTTATCCATTTATCTATTTCTAACCTTTCTCACTAATCTAATGTAATGAGTAATGAGTAATGAGGCATCTAAATAATGTTATAAACTAGAGAAATTATTGTATGGTTCAAAGCAACCAAGTTAAGTTTAAAAGTAACTAATTAAATTTGACTAAACCAGATACTTGTACAACTAGGAAACTATCTAATTGTTAGTTCCTTCTTCCTTAGCAGTGTGATAGGGTGATATAAAATACACATAATTTCTAGTCCTTTATATTACTGAAAGGTTACACTTTTATTCTCCATTTTGATGAATAAGGCCAAAAGAGAAACCCTCTGTCTGAGAGAGAACTGTGGGGCGGTTTTCGAAGGGAAAAGAAGAAATGGTCCATCTTTTTGTGTGATGTTTAATTTTCTGCTGATATGAACACTTCACCATAACAGCGACGCCACATGCTTTTGCAGCTCCATATCCTAAACTGGCCAACGTGGTAGATATTTTCAAAGGTACGGATAAAGGTGGCTCTGACAAAGTACTATTGCCTTGTAAATAAGCACCCCTGACTGTAAATTTCGCTGCCCAAACAATGAACATACCCGTTAAAGGAATTTTCGAGATTAAGATTTAATATAAACTGCACAGGTCCATTTTCATTTAAGAAGTCACTTGTTTTCAGAAAATGATGTAAAAGTTCTAATGTTTCAATGTTTATTGCCTAACTTATACGTGTTTTAACAACTCAATGCAAGTTGGGTTTTGGCAACTCAAATTCATTTGTCAATTTTCTATGATGCTAGTAGGTGTTACGTTTTTATCTGGTTTTAGTTTGTGTTAAGTATTTAAGTGTGAGTCTAAGTCTTATATTGAGTAAGAATAAGAAAGTTGAACAACATATAAGAAAAAAGACCCACAAATCTAATATCTTAAGGTTTTGGGTTGAAGGTGATGTCATTTTCTTATATAACTCTAATTTTATTTTTGTGAGATCTTCCCAGTTATGGCCCCTCCAATTCTTCAACACGCCTTAAGTGAAAGCAAAAAATTATACGTAATGTTTTTATTTTTTTTTAAATATTTCGAAATTACTTCAAGATAAAATATTTAATCGTAAATTCTTATTTTAAATTTATTTGTTATCTTAAACAATGTTGCGAGAGTTAAAAATGAACACTTGAATAGAAAATAAATAACAGGATAAATTATAAATTATATTTGTAAGAAGTTATTTTAATATTGTATACTTCTAACATTTAAAAATAATTAGTTTAGTTGAATTTTCTTAAAAATATTTTCGATATACCTGTTAAAGTCAATGTTGGACCACCATTACTAAGATTTCTTCATTTGAGTACTCCATCGTAATTTTGCTCTTGAAAAAACGATGGAGTAAAGAGAAAATATATTAATTTTTGTTTCAATTATTAAGTAACGTGAGATTTAAGCTAAATAATAGAAAGAAAGTAGATTATTTTATGAATAAAAATGTAGATATTGGCAGTGTTGTTGGTTATCTCTCTTAATTATTGCATATGTTAAAGATGGAGGTTGGCGTCAGTGGCAGTGGCATCCTGCGAAAAAAGAACATGGAAAAGTGTATCCATTTAAATGCAATGAATGTCATCATAAACACAGGTAGACGGATTCCTTTATTGTTTGCTTTATTCAGCCACTTTACAAGTAAACGCTAAATTATGAAACACCGCGTTTCTTTCTTCAAAATTAATAATTGAACAATCTACCCAGCTGAAATTAGTTACACAAGTCACTAATTTTGGTATAAATGAACTTCCTCTAAAAAAAATAGAAAGTAAAATCAAAATATTTTGCAGTAATCTGAGTTTTAAAACAAAAAATAATCCATATTTTACATTAATAACGTGTTATAAATATTTTACGTCATAATTTAAGGCTGGACATTATTAGTATAAATTTAACTTGTTAGTAGTTAGGCGAGTTGGGAAAGTTTTAATTTATAGATTATGTTTGTTTAAGGAGTAAATTATTATAACGTGGTGCTCTCCTTCAACTAAATTATACTCTTCTAGGCTATCTTTGCAAGGTAACTTCCATTAGGAGTTCCTGTAAATACACAACGTTCAAGTAAGTTTAGATCCGAGTATTTAAAATCGAGTAATATTACCTGTTTCTTTAGTACATGCTTGGACCTTTACTTATGATGCAAAGGCCATGCGCTAATTACCTATGTAATCATACTTAATATCAGGTTATCCTCCTTATTAAGACAACTACTCAGAATATTATGAGATGTTATTAACCGATGCAGGATAGTTGTTGGGCGTTCGTGAGAAAAGTATGAGCGGTCAGAGGATAGTGCAGAGTATATTATTTTTATTTATTTAATACTATGATTATTTACATATAAATGGAATAATTATTTTAATGAACAACTTTTTATTGCTCAATATTTTAATAAACAATTTAGATCTACAGAAGTAATGTAAATACCACTAACGTAAAATGTGGTGTATCACAATAATTAAAATCAAAATCAAAATAGAAAGTCATATATCATATTAGTCAAAACAAAATTCGATAATGGTATAATCCGAAAAAGATAAAATAACACATGATACAGTCGAAAGAATTTTTCTTAAGTGGTTCCCAACCAACGTATTGATATCTTATAGACAACTATAAATTTTTGAATTTCATTATCATAAGTTTCAAAGGGTCAAAATTTTAACTTTACCTTTAGATGGTAAGTTTTAGAGGATAATGATTCGTTTTTATGAAATAAAGAAATTGTTCGGATACAAAATAAAATGTGAAAATTTGAAACTTTTTTATGTTTTTTTCTCCATAATTTGTGTATTTGTTTTTTTTTTATATTTTTTTAGCTTAATTTATGTTGACTTGGTTGATTTGGATAAATATTTGTTATCTTCTTCTTATTAAATGTTGATAAAAGTCCTTTTTATATTAAAATTGATTATGATTATAATTGGATCGTTATATATAGCTAATGTTATTTGTTTATCAATATTATGTCAGTGTTATTTCTCAACTGACATTAGTAAAAGTTTTCTTTTTTAACATTAATAATGTTATCTAAGTAGTGTCAAATATTATTATTTTTAGTTATTGGTTAGGATTCTTTTTATTTAGATGAAGTTATTTCATAAACTATAATTTCAGGTCCTCTTGTCCAATATTAGTATGACAATATTTTATGCTAAGATGAGCTTGGATTTTTTTATTAACATTCATATGATTATTTTTCAATCCACCAAAGAGTTGTTTAGTCAACATTAATATCAATTTTCTTCAAGTTGAGATTATTTATTTACAAATGTAAATTATTACTATTTTTTGAATTATTTTGTTGGAGTTTTTTCAACTAATTTTCATGAGACTTTTTTTATAGTTATTTGAATAAAAAAATTCAATTAAAATTTGTATTTATTATTTTTATTTATTTCTCTAAGGTTGAAGAAGTGATTTTGAATTCGGTGATAATTAAAACACTCTATTCAAACAATGAAATTAAAGTTCAATAAATCTAAATTATAATATCCAAATAAAATATTTGAAAATAAATTAATTTAAAATACGAATAATTTAAGTTTCGTATATTTTATTTTTCTAAAAATTATATTTTTTTCCTATATGAAGATAAAATTTTGACCGCAATAATTTCTTATAATGCTAAATTACTTTTAATTATGTAAATTTAATTCAACTTGATTTAATTACGATAAGTGAAAGTTATGGGAGACAAAACCAACGTTGTAATCTGAGGTAATTTTATGGATACCATGAGATTTTGTTGAAATTCTGAGGGCAGAAGAGTTGTAGAGTATGATATGATTGAGATTTTGTTGAAATTTTTTACATCTTTATTTTTCTCCTTTCAAACCTCATCCCTTCTTTCCTCTATGCTGAAAAATGTCCCACCAAGATTCATGCCATCATGCAGCTCCGTGAGGAACATTTTATTTTTACTTACATTTGTAATTAATTATTTAAATATATTAATTTTAAATATTTTTTTAATATTACTGTCAACCTTATAAAATAATAACTTCATAATAAATCATCTTCTAATTTTAATTTTTACTAATTTTTAAATCAAATAAAAAATTGTTTTGGTAAATTACAATGTTACATAATTAATTTTTTATTACACCAATAACGTTTACTACAAATTTTTTCATCAATCTATCTTTATTTTTCACTTTCTTTTTTTCTCGATCAATGCAGCTCATTCTCCCACATTTTTTCTTTCTCTCTTTGATCCGATCTAACCCATGGGTGCAGGGAGATAAGAAATTGTACTATACAACAATTCCACACAGCTTGGTGAGTGTTTTGAAGGGAAGAAAACGAAAGTAGTGTTAACTGTTGGTAAGCCTTGATGCTGGTGCAACTTTGGGAGGGAGACACTGCAACCACTTCAGCACAATCTGCTTGTGTTGATGCAAAACCCAAACCCTCTCTCCCATTCCGACCAATGGCCCTTCCTTCTCCAATCCGCAATCAAATCCCGGGACCCATTCCTGGGAAGATGCATTCACGCTCCAATCATCAAACACGGTCTTTGCCTCGGCGTCTTCTTGATGAACAACCTCCTCAATTTCTACGCCAAAACCGGGTCCTTCTCCGACGCCCACCGCTTGTTCGATGAAATGCCCCTTAAGAACACCTTCTCATGGAACACCATTCTCTCCATGCACGCTAAGGGTGGCCACTTGGACTATGCACGCCAAGTATTTGGTGAAATTCCCCAGCCAGATTCTGTGTCTTGGACCACCATGATAGTGGGGTATAACGACTTGGGTCTTTTCAATAGCGCTATTAACACGTTTCTTCGCATGGTTTCCTCAGGAATTTCGCCTACCCAATTCACATTTACCAATGTTCTGGCCTCATGTTCTGCAAGTAAGGCCCTGAATATTGGAAAAAAGGTCCATTCCTTTGTTGTGAAACTGGGGCTATCTGGGGTTGTTCCTGTGGCAAATTCACTGCTTAACATGTATGCAAAGTGTGGTGATTCTGTTAAGGCAAAGTTTGTTTTTGAGCGGATGAGGCTGAAGGACAGATCAACTTTTAATACTATGATTTCAATGCACATGCAGTTCGGTCAACTTGACCTTGCATTTTCACTCTTTGATCAAATCAGTGATCCGGATATTGTCTCTTGGAATTCCATCATCACAGGGTACTGTCATCAGGGATATGACATCAAAGCCCTGGAAACATTTTCTTCTATGCTTAATAGTTCATCTCTGAAACCGGATAAGTTCACTTTGGCAAGTGTTCTGTCAGCTTGTGCAAATCTCGAAAGCTTGAAACTTGGGAAACAAATCCATGCACATATTGTAAGAGTCGATATTGACATTGCCGGGGCAGTGGGAAATGCTCTGATTTCAATGTATGCAAAGTCGGGTGCTGTTCAAATTGCTCGAAGGATTGTACAACGAACTGGAACTTCGAGTCTTAATGTTATAGCATTCACATCACTGTTGGATGGTTATGTCAAAATTGGGGATCTAAACCCTGCAAGAGAGATATTTGATTCGCTGAAGTGTCCTGATGTAGTAGCATGGACTGCCATGATTGTTGGTTATGCACAGAATGGTTTAATTAGTAATGCTTTGGCTCTCTTTAGGTCGATGATAAGAGAAGGTCCAAAGCCAAACAACTATACTTTGGCAGCACTATTAAGTGTCTTCTCAAGCTTGGCTTCTCTGGATCATGGTAAGCAGCTTCATGCAGTTGCTATAAGATTGGAAGAAGCATCATCAATTTCTGTGGGTAATGCTTTAATTACCATGTACTCAAGATCTGGTAGCATCAAAGATGCTAGGAAAATATTCAATCAGATATGCTCCTATAGGGATACATTGACTTGGACTTCCATGATTTTGGCTCTAGCTCAACATGGACTTGGAAATGTGGCCATAGAACTGTTTGAAAAGATGCTGAAAATTAACCTAAAGCCTGATCACATTACTTATGTTAGTGTGTTGTCTGCTTGCACACATGTGGGATTGGTAGAACAGGGTAAAATCTACTTTAATTTGATGAAAAATGTTCATAACATTGAACCCACCTCTAGCCACTACGCATGCATGATTGACCTTCTTGGGCGTGCTGGATTGCTTGAAGAAGCATATAATTTTATTAGAAATATGCCCATTGAACCAGATGTGGTAGCCTGGGGTTCACTTTTGTCTTCTTGTAGGGTTCATAAAAATGTTGATTTGGCTAAAGTAGCAGCTGAAAAGTTGCTTCATATTGATCCCAAGAATAGTGGGGCTTACTCAGCACTTGCTAATACACTTTCAGCCTGTGGTAAATGGGAGGATGCTGCTAAGGTTAGGAAGTCAATGAAGGACAGAGCAGTAAAGAAAGAGCAAGGATTCAGTTGGGTTCAAATCCAGAACAAAGTCCATACTTTTGGGGTTGACGATGCACGTCACCCACAAAGAGATGCAATCTACCGTATGATTTCAAAAATATGGAATGAGATAAAGAAAATGGGCTTTATTCCTGACACCAATTCTGTATTGCATGACCTGGAGCAAGAAGTGAAAGAACAGATCCTTAGACATCATAGTGAAAAACTTGCCATTGCATTTGCATTAATAAATACTCCAGAGCATGCTACACTGAGAATCATGAAGAACCTTAGAGTTTGTAATGACTGCCATTCTGCCATAAAATACATCTCTAAGCTTGTGAAAAGAGAAATTATAGTTAGAGACGCAACCCGATTTCATCATTTCAAGAATGGTTTATGCTCTTGTCAGGATTACTGGTAGAAGAAACGGTAAAATTTGGTGTAGACTACAATTTGACCAGGGGTTTACTGGCACATTCAACTGAAAGCATAAATTTGCCATTTCTTTCTATCCACATCTTTGCATCTGTCTCTGCACCCACTTGGTGTGGGTCTGGCCAGAAGCTACAATATATACGTTCTGCGTTTTCTACAGTTTTGACGACAAAAGTATATTTATGACTGTGAGACAATCCGGATAGCAGAAGAAGTCTCACTACCAAAGTGTCATTTTCAGTAACTAGGGATTTGAATCAACCACTTCAGATAATTCAGTGACCCTCATGCTTGTCTTTAAAGGTTCTAACTTCTAGGTGTATATAAAATTGATAACTCATTGATTGATGCGGCCTTAGTCTGGAAGTGATAACGTTATTCTACTTCAGTTTAGTTTCAAAATTGCGATTATATTGATTATTGCGAAGTCTTAAATATTTAGCTTGTAATAAAAATTATAAACATTTTTTTTAGATTTAGATACTACCTAGTCGAATAAGTTCTTAATTCATTTAAATTTGATCCAAGCCATAAACACATGATAGCGAATGTATATTTACACATGACACCAACAAAGATGCATTTAGTCCAATTGTAAAACTAACTATTAAAAACTATTAGAGGGCATTCTTTTTTCTGCGCTTCCATATATTTCTTCTATACTTCCATAAATATAAAAATCTCCATTTTACCATTTTCAGATTTTGAAAATCATTTTTAATTATTTGATTATATAATTTAAAAATTATTTTTCTCTTAGAAAAAGATTTTTGAATAATTTGAAAGTTACTTTTAACTTGTGAACTGCACCATTCTTATGTGACCTGAAGTCATGTGATCTTTTATATTGGAAAAATGGTGAGTGATAGTTGAGGTAACTCTCTGTGCTGGTGGCCCCTTTACTAGGAATCATGATGGCCAGAGGGAAGACAATAGAAGAGCTTGATATTCATTGCGATTTTCTTTTCGACGATAAGTATTGTTGAAGAAGATAGCTGACATGATGGAAGTCACTCTGCAATAAAAGTCAAAAGTTACTTTTAAATTATGCAATTTAGAAACCTGTTTAAAAAAAAAATACTTCTAGATTATATAATTTAATAATTAAAAATGACTTATGCATTGTCCAAAAGTTTTTCCAGATACGAAAGCTTTTTTATGTTACACAATATAAAATATACTTTTGAGGAATTGTATAATTCAAAAATGACAATATACAAGGTGTATAATTACAGAAATATACTAGGTGCAAAGATGAAAATGGAGAGGTACAAAGAAATCAGCAGCGACGCAAGGTAGAGAGACGAAGATGAAAAGGTGCAGAAAAATCAGTGGCGCAGGGTTGGAAGACAGGGCTAGAATATATCATTTTAGCTTAAGGGTAGTTTTGTCATTTAAAATCATTATGGAGTGCAGGATAAGTTTATGGAGGTGCAGGAAGAATGCGTCCCTGCCGAACCTTGTTATTCTTGCAATTTATTTGGGCCTGACATTCTTTTTGCCCAAATCCACCAAGTTTTTTTTTTTGTGGACCAAAATCACCCTCGGAGAAGATCGGCGCGGTGCTGCCGTTGTTGCCACACTCTCAATGGAGCTATCTGCTCCTCCCTCTTTTCCAGCATCTCCTTCTTCCCCACTTCTCACTTCTCGGGTTAGGGTTTTCAAGGCAATACCCAACCCCACGCCCCCACCTTTCCAAGCTTCAATCTTTTCGCGCATCCCACGCAAACTCACTCCAATGGATCTTCCTAGAAACGTCTCTTGCGCTGCCGTGGCGGGTGACAATAATTCAGCTACGACGACTTTGCCTATTGACTCAGGTCAGTGCAACCCTCTATTTCCAATCATCACTTTTTGATATTTTGGTTCTTCCAATGCGTTTTAATGCTTTTTTTAATCATCTTTAGGTGCTAGAATCGGAGAAGTTAAAAGGGTCACTAAGGAGACCAATGTATCAGTCAAAATAAACTTGGATGGTTCCGGGATTGCTGATAGTAGTAGTGGAATTCCCTTCCTCGATCATATGCTCGATGTCAGTAATTTCAACTCAATTAGTGCATTCTTGTTAGGGATGCTTTACGTTTTTGTTTTTTTTTTTTCGCTTTATTTACCTTTTAAATCCCGTTGTTGTTATCTACCTCAAAATGTTATTTTTGAGATTTCAATCATTGTTCACGTACATGTATGATGCAGAAAATAGATGTTATGTGAGCCAAAAAAGAAAAATCAATTAAAGTATTGTACAGTGAATAATCATCTATACACTTGACATTAACTTAGTAAAAGACATCTAAAATGAAAATGAATATAATTTCATCATGTTCGTGCTATAATAGAATAACGAACACGGTAATGTGATATGAAAGATATGAAAGGCTTGTTGGATAAGAGTTGAACTTTGTGATGAGGAGTCTTTTGTCTGCTTTGTATCTTGAAAACTAAGCACTAAAGGCTACTGAGGATGTAAAACATTCAAATGGAGATAATAATTTTGGAAACTAAACTTGGCTGTGCGTTTTCAGCAACTTGCTTCACATGGGCTGTTTGATGTACACGTAAGGGCTACAGGTGACCTACATATTGATGATCATCACACAAATGAAGACGTCGCCCTTGCTATTGGAACAGTATGCAAACCATTACATATGCTTATTCTTTCTTTGCTTTTTTTGGTTTTTTATATTATATTTGTTACTTCAAACTAAAACATGCTTCATTATCTTGCATTGAAGATTGGTGCACAATTTGTATCTTTATATACTTATATTTTACCTTTTACTTTCGGTGCTCAATGGCATCTAAGTAATTGTTGATCATTTTAACAATTATACTGCTAATTCTAATCATATAGCAACAGGGATTTGTAATTACACCAGCCTTTTTTTTAATAATTTTTAATTTATCTATCATGCTAAAACTAAGAGGTTTCTGTTACTATATCTTCAGGCTTTGCTGCAGGCTCTTGGTGATAGGAAGGGTATTAACCGGTTTGGTGACTTCTCTGCTCCCCTTGATGAGGCATTAATACATGTTTCTCTGGTAATTTGCATACTACCTGTAGAAATAGTAATTTGTTGGTAAATGTTAACATATGTGTTGTGGGAAAGTTTGATTTGCCATTGCTTATAAACACAGTAAATGGATAAACACACTTCAAAATGTGTTAGGACTTCTTCTATGTGCAACCTTAATAATTGTAGGATGTCATATTTCTTTTGTGCATAAATAAAATCAAATTACTCTTAAAATTTAGTTGCTTCGGACAAAGGGGCTTCGCATATATGAGCTTGTTTTGAGACTCGATCATAATCAGCTCTAGTTGTACTTATACACAATGCTTCTGAATTGAAATTAGGAAGTTCTTCTTTCCAATGTGATCACTATTACAAGCTTACTTTTTGACTAAATTTATTTGCATAACTACTTTAGAGCATCACATCAGTTGTTAGTTAGAATGGTTGAAAGGCAAGAACTTTAGCTTAAACAGGAGTAGTAGTGGAAGGAATTAACATCTAACTTTTTTAGCATTGGGTAAATAGAACATCTGCGTAGTTGTGAGGGGAAAGGGGAAACCGTTAGAGGAGAGGTCTTTCTCTTTCTGCTGTTCATCTTTTTGTCATGCAATAAAATTTCTCTTGTTTTCTTTCTTATTCTTCCATCATGGATTCCTTGCACACTTTTCCAGGATTTGTCTGGCCGACCATATCTAGGTTATAATTTGGACATACCCACTGAGAGGGTTGGGACATACGATACTCAGGTAGTATACCTGTTCAATTACTTAGTTAAATTTAGAATTCTGCTTATCAAGCTTCTTGTTCCTTTTGTCTTTACCTTTATTATTATCATACACTAATGAATCCAACTGGATATCCTCGTTTATAGTTGGTGGAACACTTCTTCCAATCATTGGTGAACACGTCTGGTATGACACTTCACATTCGGCAGGTATTAATACATAGAACTTAGGTCATCATCAGTTATAGTCATTCAATTTGTAAATATATTTGTGCATATCATTATGAATTAAACATACTGGATGTTATAGATGTTTGACCTGGGATCTTCGATATATCTCATAGCCACATAGGCTAGACAAATGAGATATTGTTTCTGTATTCTTCATGCATTGACAGATTGACTGCATAATCCAACTTGGTGCTTATGCTTCTTTTTTCTAGTTGATGTTTTTTATTCTGATGAAAACCTTGTAACATAATATATATGCATTCCTCTGAGCGCAGCTTGCTGGAAAAAATTCCCATCATATTATTGAGGCAACCTTTAAAGCTTTTGCTAGGGCTCTTCGACAAGCAACAGAGTATGATCCACGTCGCCGTGGAACTGTACCAAGGTATGGTGCCTTTGATTTTGTTGCTAAGATGACGATAATTAGATTATATGATTCTAGTATTACTTGAAAACCATTTATATATATATATATATATATATATATATATATATATATTTTTTTTT